>Ga0209648_10000713_pt1 | contig 25945 bp, 20 predicted proteins | sample GraSoi2013_115cm_FD_185830 | JGI IMG/M metagenome (GOLD analysis project Ga0209648, IMG submission 185830) | Grasslands soil microbial communities from the Angelo Coastal Reserve, California, USA - Sample 9_17_2013_115cm (SPAdes) (version 2) | ecosystem: Environmental > Terrestrial > Soil >... | reverse complement strand
CGAAGACCTCTGGTCCCCCCCACACAATGATCGCTCGCACGCTGGCATCTGCGCGAACCTTCATCAGGGCATCGACGACTTCGGCCCGCATCTGCTTGTTGATGGCGTTACGCTTCTGTGGGCGGTGCAAGGTGAGGATGAACGTCGCCCCCTCCTGTTCCGTCTTGATCGTTTCATACATACTCCCTTTGCTCCTCATGTCGTGTTCGTCGGCCATGGTTCTCTCCCTTGCCTTTAGGCGATTTCAAACAAGCCGGCAGCGCCCATCCCGCCGGCGGCACACATCGTCACCACGACGTACTTCGCCTTGCGGCGCCTCCCTTCAAGCAGGATATGCCCGACCTGCCGTGCCCCCGTCATGCCGTAGGGGTGACCGATGGAAATGGCCCCACCGTTCACATTGAGTCGTTCTAGAGGGATTCCCAGAGCATCGCGACAGTAGACCGTCTGACTGGCGTAGGCCTCGTTGAGTTCCCATAGATCGATATCGTCGATGCTCAGGCCATGCCGCCTCAACAATTTAGGGACAGCCAGGGCTGGACCAATGCCCATTTCGTCGGGCTCGACGCCGACGGCGACCATCCCACGGTAGATCCCCAACGGCTCAAGGTTTCGTTGCTCAGCCAGTTTGCCGTCCATGACAACACAGGCTGATGCCCCGTCAGCGAATTGGCTGGCATTGCCAGCAGTTACCGTCGCGCCCTTCCTATTGTAGACTGTCCGCAGGGCCAGCAGTCCCTCAAGGGTGGTGTTGGGACGATTACACTCATCTCGGGTCACAGTGACTTCCTCCTCGTGTGTCTCGCCAGTCACCTTGTCGGTCACCAGTTTGGTGGTGGTTAAGGGGACGATCTCCTCGTCGAAGCGTCCCGCCTGCTGGGCTGCCGCAGTCCGCTGCTGACTGAGAAGGGCATAGCGATCCTGCGCTTCACGCGAAATGCCGTAGCGGATGGCCACGACATCGCCAGTTTCGTTCATGGGCATCCACAATGCCGGTTTGTGTTCGAGCAACCAGGGGTCCAAGCTTTTGGGCTGGTGCAGCGTCGGTTGGACCAGGCTGATCGACTCGACGCCCCCGGCCACAAGGATAGGCACCTTATCGACAAGCACGCGCTGGGCAGCGATACTGATGGCTTGCAGGCCGGAGGCACAGCGGCGGTTGACAGTGGTTCCTCCCACCGAAATCGGCAGGCCAGCGCGGACCGCACAGAGGCGAGCGATGTTGTTGCCCGTATCGCCTTCCGGAGTTCCACATCCCATGATCACGTCCTCGACCTCTGCCGGATCAAGCCCTGCGCGTTGGACGGCGTGTCGGATCGCGTGGCCGCCCAGGGTGGACCCGTGGGTCTGGTTGAAAGACCCTCGAAAGGACTTGGCAAGCGGAGTCCGGGCCGTTGAGACAATAACGGCTTCACTCATGAGGCTCCTCCTTGAAGGAAGGGTGACGGTGTCTTGCCTGTCCTGGTCCTGGTCTGCAGCCTCACACGTGGACAAGGAGAAGAAACAAGGCCATCGTCATCAATAAATAACTTTTACCACTAACTTTTTGTGGCATATTACCAAGTTTACCAGCAAATTCGTCATTAGTCAATGGTCTTTACAAATGACGATACGTTGTGTATAATTTCTTCATACGGTGCGCCAGTTCTTTTTGCTGCTTAGAGGCATTGCTTGTCTTTGCATACGTCCCTCAGCATCAGCAGGCCGCTACGGAGCGCGGCCTACACCGCTCTTATGTGAAAGGAGAGATATGGATCCTGCAGCTTTAACCCGCCTGCGCGTTCACACGCTTGCCGATATTGAGGCGTTCGAGCGAGTCCCGTTGGAGCAACGTGCCCTCCCGCACAGCACCTATGCGATGATTCGCCAAACGGCTCTCGCGGATCCAGGGCAAGCAGCACTGTACTATTTTGCCGATGCAGACACCTACGATGTTAGCGTATGCATCACCTACGAGCAGCTCCTTGGACGTATCCATCAAACCGCCAATTTGCTCCAACACCTCGGCATTGGACCTCATGATGTGATCTCTCTGTTGCTCCCCAATATTCCCCAGGCACACTTTCTGCTGTTGGGTGGTCAGGCCAGCGGCATTGTGAACCCGGTGAATTTCTTTCTGGAACCACGGCAGATTGCAGATATTCTTCGCGCGGCAGGAACCAAAGTACTCGCAGCCCTCGGCCCACATCCTGGCTTCAGCATTTGGGAAAAGGTTGCTTCGATTCGTCGAGAAGTTCCCAGCCTCCAAGCCGTACTCCAGGTCGGCGACTTCTCGGACGAAGATGGCAGCGTTGTGAACTTCGACCGAGCCATCGAGAGGTATCCGACGAATGCATTACTGAGCGAGAGACGTATCACATCCGACGAATCCGCAACTCTATTTCATACTGGTGGAACAACTGGAATGCCGAAGCTTGCTCGTCATACACACGGCAACGAGGTCTACAATGCCTGGGCACAGGGGGTGACGATGGATGTTGTTCCCCAGGAGGTGCGGCTGAGCGGATTGCCCCTGTTCCACGTCAATGGGGCTATTGCCAATGGGCTCATGCCGTTTAGTCGAGGGGCAACGGTGGTCCTGCCGACTGCTGCGGGGTATCGCAATCGCGCCGTCGTGCGCAACATCTGGAAGATTGTCGAACACTACCACGTCAACATGATCAGTGCCGTGCCAACGCTCTTAAGCAGCCTGCTTCAGGTGCCGATTGATGGAAGAGATATCAGCTCGCTTGCTATCATGCGCTGCGGGACTGCTCCCGTCCCGAAGCAGCTCCATACTGCGTTTGAGGCATACACGGGTGCTACTATCATCGAAGGCTACGGCTTGACGGAAGCGACCTCGATTAGTGCGGTCAACCCGAGGTACGGTGAAAAACGAGTTGGCTCGATTGGCTTGCGCCTCCCCTATCAATTGATGAAGGCGGTGCAACTCACAAGCACAGGAGCGTATGGGCGTGACTGTGCAAGCAACGAAGTGGGCAGCATTGTCGTCAAGGGTCCCAACGTCTTCCCTGGCTACGTCGATGAGCAGCACAATAAGAAGCTGTGGATTCAGGAGGGCTGGCTTGATACGGGAGATGTGGGCTTTCAGGACACGGATGGCTATTTCTGGCTCATAGGCAGAACCAAAGACCTGATCATTCGTGGTGGCAACAACATCGAGCCGAAAATGATCGAAGAAGCATTATACGCGCATCCTGCCGTTGAACTAGCTGCCGCCGTTGGGAAGCCGGATGCCTATGCTGGGGAACTGCCGATCGCCTACGTCACGCTTAAGCAGGGTATGACCGTGAGTGTCGAAGAGTTGAAGACATATGCTGCAGGGATGATCTCTGAGCGCGCTGCCATTCCGAAGGACATCATCATCATGGAGCAGATGCCTCTCACCGATGTGGGAAAAATAGTGAAAACGGTTCTGCGACGCGACGCCGTGAAGCGCGTGCATGAGGAGGCGTTACAGTTTTTGCGCGACCAGGCGATGGTGGCAGTCGCGGTGACGGGCAACGACGCATCCGAGATACTCTCGACCATTACGATTACTGGGGTCAGGCCGGAACAGTGTCCCGCCATCCGGGAGCGCGTCGAAAAGGCTCTCGGTGCTTTTACAGTGAACTATCGGCTCGTTTTTCCCGAAGTAGCAGACAGGTAACGGATGTTTTTGACTGTCAGTCAAAGGCCACGCATCGTCAAAAACAACGGATTGGTCTGAAAATCGTGTCTACCATCGTACATGCTTTCCCTAAAGGAGGGTCTCCAAGGATGAAAAACATTGAGCAAACAAACACACTGTCGCGCTATGTTGGTCAGTCAGTCAGACGCCAGGAAGACTTCAAGTTCATTACTGGCCATGCTCAATACGTCGATGATATCAGTCCTCGTCACATGCTCTCCGTAGCAATTCTCCGCTCTCCGTATGCACATGCCCTTGTCAAAAGCATCGATGTCGAGAAGGCCAGAGCGCTCTCCGGTGTGGTGGCAATCTACACTGGTGCTGACCTGAAGGAGCAGGTGAAAGGTATTGTGCCCAACTGGATCGTACCAGGTATGAAGGTGGCACGGCGTCCCGTCCTCGCTTACGACAAAGTACGCTTTGCCGGTGAGGGGATTGTCGTCGTGGTGGCGGAGGAGCTTGCCATTGGGTATGATGCACTTGACCTCATTGAGGTCGATTATGAGCCGCTGGATGTCGTGACGAACGCGGAACAGGCACTCGAACCCGGCGCACCAATCCTCCACGACGAAATTCCCGGAAACCTTGCAGTTGACTTCCGACGGATCGTCGGGGATTTCGCTCAGGCGAAAGCAGACGCAGATGTGCATATTACACGGCGGCTCATCAATCAGCGACTGATTCCAAGCCCGCTAGAGCCACGGGCGGTACTAGCAGAGTACGATCCCTTCACAGACAAACTGACGCTCTACACGTCAACACAGATTCCTCATGTGATCAAGCAACTCTTGGCGGAGACACTCAACTTTCCAGAGCACAAGCTGCGGGTCATCGCACCAGACGTGGGCGGTGGCTTCGGCGCGAAGCTGAATTTTTACCCCGAGGAATTGCTTTGCGCCTTCCTCACGCAGAAGCTGCATCGGCCCGTCAAGTGGACCGAGTCGCGTAACGAAAACCAGGTGGCCACGACCCATGGACGCGATCAGATCCAGGACGTCGAGTTGACGGCCATGCGTGATGGCACAATCACAGGCTTAAAAGTGGTATCCTATGCCAATCTCGGTGCGTACCAAGCCACTATGGGGGCAGGAGTGCCGACCTTCAACTTTGGCAATCTCGTGACGGGCAACTATAAAGTTCCCGTTCTCGATGAGACAATTTACTGCGTGATGACCAACACCACACCCACCGATGCGTATCGCGGGGCCGGACGTCCCGAAGCCACTTATCTCATTGAGCGAATAGTCGATCTGCTGGCACGCGCGCTTGGGATGGATCCAGTTGAGGTGCACCGCAAAAATTTCATCCAGCCCCACGAGTTCCCGTATCGGGTCATCACTGGCGTACTCTATGACTCTGGAAACTACGAGATTACGCTCGAGAAGGCACTGACATTGACCTCGTACTACGAGGAGCGCGAGCGACAACGTGAACTGCGCAAACAGGGGAGATACCTGGGCATCGGTGTGGCCATGTACACGGAAATCTGCGGCCAGGCGCCATCACGCGTGATGGGCGCCAGAGGCTTCAACCGCGGCGGATGGGAGAGTACCACGATACGGGTCCATCAGACCGGCAAAGTCACCGTCTACTCCGGCTCCTCATCGCATGGGCAAGGACATGCGACCAGTTTCGCCCAGATTGTTGCCGACGACTTCGGAGTGCCAATCGAAGATGTTGAGGTCGTCGAGGGCGATACGGCGCAGGTCCAATTCGGGTACGGCACATTTAACTCGCGGTCGATACCGGTCGGTGGGTCCTCAGTCAAGCTGACCGCGCAAAAAGTCGTTGCCAAAGCTATCAAGATCGCGGCCCATCTGCTGGAAGCCCCCGAAGAAGACATCGAGTTTCGCCAGGGGCAGTTTTCTGTCAAAGGAGTGCCCAGAATCACAAAGAGCTTTCCTGAGATAGCAAAGGCCGCGTATCTAGCACACGACTACCCATCGGACTTGGAGCCGGGCCTCGAGGCGCAAACCTTCTTTAATCCGCAGGACTACACCGCCCCGTTTGGCACGCATATAGCTATCGTGGAGCTCGATGCTGAAACTGGGGACATCGAGATCAAGCGCTATGTAGCGGTCGATGACGCTGGTAATATCATCAGTCCGTTGTTAGCTGAAGGGCAGATTCATGGTGGCATCGCACAAGGAATCGGGCAGGCACTTTACGAAGGCGCCGAGTACGACAACACCGGCCAGCTCTTGACAGGTACACTCATGGATTATGCGCTGCCGCTGGCGAAGAACGTTCCAGCTATTGAAACCGCCCATACCGTGACGCCTGCACTCTTTAATCCATTAGGAGCCAAAGGGATCGGCGAGGCAGGTGCCATTGTGGCACCGGCGGCTATCGTCAATGCGGTCATCGATGCGCTCTCACCATGGGGCATTGTGCATCTCGACATGCCGCTCAAGCGAGAAAAGGTGTGGCAAGCGATCCAAAATGCCACTGCTTCCTGACCGTGCATTTCGACATACTCTTCTCATGTGGAAACGAGGAACGTGCTTGAGGGACAAGTTCTTATGAGCAACGAAAGGAGAAGGACGCAAGCAGTGCTGTCTCTGTTGTTTATCCTCATTCTTGGTTCTCGGACACGAGTCTTTCTTTCAGCCCCGAACAGGTTCCTCGTCATTGCTGGGAAGAGAGTGGTCAATCTGCTGACGCCGTCGATACGCACGTGCATTGAGACGATTCCCACACTTTGCCATCGAACACCACCTGCCTGAGTGATTTTTCGAGTAGTCATAAAAGATGCGTTCGCAACCTGGGTTCTGGCAGACTTTGAGCCGTGTCCAAGTCCCTTCAACCATAGCGGTCAAAACGATTCCCAGCAGGCGTGCAAGCGCACCATCAACACCACCAATATCGGGCGCGAAGTCAGCACGCCCATCATTGTTAAAAGCAATGGTGAGAGGTGCGTCCTTCGACACACGGTTGAGTTCTCTCAGTGCGTTTTGGTCTGTCATGCCACCTGATTGCACAGACAAGAGATGGCGTAGCGCATCACGCATGCTCCGTGTCCGACGCAGGTCTCCCTCGGTCACAGGTTCATTCTGCAAGAGTAACTGGTGGCTGACTAGCCAGGTATGGAGCTGTTCAGGAGTACGCAACTCTTCATGCCATCCTCGTCCGAAACTCGTGTTCAGAAATGCTTGCACAAGCTCAAGGGAACCAGGTGCTGGACTTGCATCCTCGGGCTTCCAATCGGAAAGCCTCTGCATTCTTATCTTTCCTTACTTACAAAATCAAAGCTTCTCTCTCGACTCGAGATAAGCGTACCACGCTTTTATCCGAGTTGCAACTCATCATTCGCTATGATGCCACGAAGTTAGGTGGCAAGCCAGTTCCTTTGGAAAGAAAAGCTCTAGCCCTGCCGTGGCATCTTCTTTATCAGGAGACCTCATATTATGAATACCCGAATGATGGGTTGCAAGTATGGGGAAAGCGAAGGGTGCGGTTCATTTTTTTGCAGAAAGGTGGGAGGTGGTAAACTAGAAGGAAAAAACGAGGAGAAAGAGACGAGAGCATGAAAGCCAAGAAGAACAAACGGCAGCGCAGCGAGCAGATACAACAGGTGAGCGCAGCACTGGGAGACCTGCTGGGGATGACCCAGTGGCGAAAAGAGCACCCGAAAGCGACGTGGGCGGAGATCGAAGCAGCGGTCGACGAGCAAATGAACCAGGTGCGGGTCCAACTGCTCCAGGACTTGGTGCAGATGGGGGAGAGCGAGGACTGGCGCAAGATCGAAGCTGAGGTGCGTCCGCAGTGTGCCACCTGCGGGGAGTCGCTCTCGGCGCGTGGAGAGCAGACGCGCTACATCCAAACGACCGGCGGGCAAGCGGTCAAGCTGACGCGCACGTATGGAACCTGCCCCGCTTGTGGGGGAGGCTTTTTTCCCCCTCGATGAGCAGTTAGAGTTGCTAGCTGGAGGGTTGACGCCACGGGCGGAGGAAACGCTGGTGCGCTTGGCGACGTGGATGCCCTACGCGCAAGCGCAGGAGCTGCTCTCTGACCTGGTGGGCATCCAAGTGAGCAAGGCGACATCGCGGCGCGCAACGCTCCACACCGGGCAGGCCGCTCTCGCGCGAGATGAGGCGGAGGAGGAACGCCTCAAACGGGAGGTGCCCCAAGCGCCTGAAGGAGCCGACAAGCAACAGCTGAGTGCGGATGGAGCGATGGTGCATCTGGTTGGGGGCGAGTGGGTCGAAGTCAAGACGCTCATCATGGGAGAGGTGACCTGTAATAAACGAGGGGAGGTCTGCACGCAGCAGCTTTCCACCTTTTCGCGGCTGGCGGACGCCGAGCGCTTTACGCAAGCCTCGCTGGTCGAAACGCATCGGCGCGGGTTGGAACGGGCAACAGCGGTGTGTGCCGTGCAAGATGGCGCGGAATGGCTGCAAGGCTTCGTCGACTATCACCGCGCCGATGCCGTGCGCATCTTAGACTTTGCCCATGCTGCTGAATACATCAATGAGATCGGCCAAGCCGTGCAGGCCGCCGGAGGCAGACTGCCAGCCACGTGGTTTGAGGGAGTGCTCCACCGACTCAAACATCAGGGACCCGAGCGCGTGCTCAAGCACCTGGCCTGGTTGACCGCGCGCTATCCCAGTCCCACTATCCAGGAGAAACTGGCTTATTTGCACAAGCGTGAGGTGCACATGCACTACCCGACCTATCAGGCCGCAGGCTGGCCCATTGGCTCGGGCAGCGTGGAAAGTGCCAATAAGGTGGTCGTGGAAGCACGGCTCAAAGGGGCTGGCATGCGCTGGACTCGGCACAACGTCAATCCCATGCTGACACTGCGCAATGCGGCCTGCAATCGACGCTGGCACGAGACGTGGCAGGCTGCCAGGAAACAGCGGCAGCAGAGTCGCCAACAACAGCGAAGCCAGCGCATCCAAACGCGCTATGAGCAGGCCCTGAGGCGCTTGCTGACGCTGTGGTGCAAGCTTTCGGCTCCTCGTCCAGTGGCTGAACCCACCCCTGGGTCGGCCAGCTCTCTAGCGGCCACTGCGGCAGCACCCCCTCGTGGTCCCCGCCGTCCGGCGGCCAATCACCCGTGGAGGCGGCCTCTGATTGTCCGACCCACAGAGGCCCCCTTGCAAAAAAATGAACCGCACCCGAAAGCGAATGTTTGCAATTGCTTGAAAATTGAATGAACCGACTCTCTTTTCTGGTTCTCCCTCTGTGTGTGCTGCGCGCCGATGTCAATACGCACGCGCCTTTTGACAACTCCCGCACCCGGCCATCGAACACCACGCCCCTGACCGATTCTTCGATGTATCGTAGTACGCTTTCTGGCACAGCTCATTGCGACAGACTTTGAGCCTGGCCCAGGTGCCGTCTGTCATGGCGATGAACACGATCCCGATGAGACGAGCAATCGCTCCATCCACGCCGGCAATATCCGGTTCGAGGGTCGGCACTCCATCATGCTGAAAGCACACGGTGAGCGGGGCGTTGCAGGCAAGACGATTGAGTACGTCGACCTGCGACGCAGGCAGCTCTCTCTCGTTGTTGGCACCTAAGAGGCTGCGCAACGCCTCGCGCAGCAGCAAGACGTGCCGAAAATCTCCTGGCGTGATCGGTGTGCCATCGGGCAGCAACCGATGCGCAACCAGCCAGGCGCCAAGCTGTTGAGGACTCGTTAGTTCAATATGCGCACGTCGTCCTTGTCCACACTGGGTATTCACGAGAGCTTGCACCAAAGCCAGCGGCCCCGGGACAGCTTTGCTCTGCTCCTCATCCATGGTCTTCACCCTGGTCCTCCTTGTTCTGCAAGCAACCTTTCTGCCATCTTTCCTTCCTACGGCTTGAGTGCACGCGCTGATGACCAGAGGGCACCGGGGTTGACCCGCTGCGGATAGAGCGAGAGCACCTGGTCGTAAAGCTCGCGCGCCGTCGTCGTCGTCTGGGCTACCCGATCGAAGTCGCGGATATACTGTCGGGTCTCTTCGAGAATCCTGGGGTCATCGTCGGTGCCAGGTCTCTTATGGCCAGCGATCACCGCACGTGGTTGGAGCGCCTCAATCGTATCGAGCGCCGCGATCCACTCGCGGCGCCTTTGCGCGTCGGACTCACCCAGGTGCAGATGGACGTCGTTGTAGGCGGCGTCCCCGGCGACGACCAGGCCGATGGATGGGACATGCAGGCAGGTCGTGTTGTCGGTATCGGTATGTCCGAGGGGCACGACGACCAACTCGTGCCCCTCGAGGTCCATCACGTTTCCGCTCAGTTCTTCGGCCAGCACAAGCTGATCAGCAAGTTGACCGGGAAAACGCGGCGTCCAAAACGAGGCGAGGGACTGCGGTGATGCCTGCTGGCGCATCATCTTGACCACCTCCGGCGTCGCCACAAGGCGGGCGCGCGGAAATCGTTGCAGAACAGTACTGGCGCCGAAGAAATGGTCGCCGTGGCCGTGCGTGGCGTAGATCGTGGTCAGGTGCTTGCCATGAGCTTCGACCCACTCCACCAGGGCGCGCGCCTGCTCGACGGTGAGCAAGGCGTCGACGAGCACGGCGTCCCTCTCCCCGGAGATGAGGGTAGCAGAGATCGGCGACCACAACCGCTGTTGCCTGCCTGGGGGCAGGTCGGGGGAGCCAACGGGAATGCCAGGCGTTACATACACGTCCCAGTGAAGCTCAATGTCTCGCGTTTCGATGTCAGTCATAACTTTCTTTCCCTTCTTGGAGGTGTCCGCTTCATAGTTGTTTCTTCACTTCCTGTTTCTCTCCCTGTAACGCAAGAGCCGCGGCGGGAATATTGAGGGCCTCGAGAAAGGAGTGCATGGCCTGTGCGGCAGCGTCATTCAACGCCTGGGGAGCCTGCCGTTGTGCAACGGTCGCGACAACCGTGCGTAATGGCCGTTCTCCTGCTGGTTGGGCAATAACGCGTGCGATGGCATCGGCCACCTCCTGAGGATTGGGAGGTGTCGCGGATCGGTTCTCTGCGTAAAACGGCGCCGTAAACGCATTCATAGCGGCCTGATAGAGGGCCAAACGCTCGGCGTCTGCGGCGACCTGGCGTTTGGCCGAGATGGTGGTCGGATAGGTCCCCGGCTCAAGAATGGCGGCGTCAATGCCAAAGGGCGCAAGTTCATAGCGATAGGACTCGGTGAGTCCTTCCAGGGCAAACTTCGTCGCTCCATAGAGGCCGAGATATGGCATGGCCAGCCGTCCAACAATGGACCCGATTTGCAGCAACAAACCACTGCCTTGCTTACGCATCTGTGGCAGAACCGCGCGGTTCACCCGCAAGACGCTGAAGACATTGGTCTCGAATTGCTGGCAGACTTGCTCAGGGGTGAAGGCTTCTAGTGGACCACCGTACGACACTCCGGCATTGTTGACCACCACATCAAGACGACCTGTCGTCACAATAATCGCTGCAATGGCCCGCTCCACGGAAGCGTCATCCGTGACATCCATTTCGATACTATGCAAGGCCAGCCCTTCTCGTTGCGCGAGCGCGCGTAGTTCTTCTGCCGCAGAAGCATTCTTTCCTGCTACCGCGCGCATGCCCGCGAAAACAACGTATCCCTGACGCGCCAGGGTTTCAACGGTCAGACGACCAAAGCCACTGGTACTCCCAGTCACAAGAATAGTTTGCGCCATGCTCCCTCATCCTTTCTCTCACGCTCAGCCACCACGGCCATCGGACGTATCAGTGAGCCGGTAGCGCCTTGTATGCTGAGCGGTAGGCAGACAAAAAGACATTCATATCGGTTCAGAAAAGCGTCCCGGTAGAATCGGGGAACTTGTCTCGTTCGCCGCCTGGACCGTTGCTTGTTACGGTCGAACCAGGGCTTTGATGGCCTGTCGCTGATCCATCGCGCGATAGCCCGAAGCCACTTCAGAAAGGCTTACCGTGAAATCTAGGATCGGCGAGGGGTCGAGTCGACCGGCAAGAACGTCTTCAAGGAGTTCGGGAAGATACGCTCGAGCCGGTGCCAGTCCTCCGCGTACGCCGATATTGGAAGAAAACATGCGTCCAAGTGGAAGCTGTCCGCTCCCATGTGGCGCTCCGACAAACCCGACATTGCCACCAGGACGGCACATATTCACCGCCATCGTGAGGCTTTCCTCCGTTCCCACACACTCCAGGACCGCCTCCGCGCCTCCCTGAGTCATCTCGAGCACCTGCTGAGTTGCCTGTTCGCCACTGCTGGCGATCACCTCGCTTGCTCCAAACTGGCGCGCGAGGGTGAGGCGGTGTGGTTGATGTCCCAGGGCAATAATCTGCCCAGCTCCCAGTCGACGCGCGGCCAGGGTCGCGCATAACCCGACCGCGCCATCTCCGATCACCACCACACTTCCTCCTGGACGCACCCCGGCGGTCACTGCCGCGTGGTGGCCTGCCGCCATGACATCAGTAAGAGGAAGGATGGCCTTGAGCATCGCTTCATCCCCCTCAATGGAGGGTGGAATCACGACCAGCGTGGCGTCTGCGAAGCGTGCGCGAATCGCCTCAGCTTGTCCGCCTTCGTGTCCAAAGCCCCATACTCCTCCTTGCACACATGCGCTATCAAGACCCTTCTGACAGAACTCACAGGTGCCATCACAGAAGTCATAGGAAGCGATCACGCGATCTCCTCGCTTGATGGTTCGGACCTCTGAGCCAACATCCATGACCATGCCCATCCATTCATGCCCGATTTGCCAGCCAGGTTGGTAAGGCCCCTGACCCCGATAGGGCCACAGGTCGGTCCCACAGATACAGGCATGGGTAATCTGAAAGACGGCGTCCGTTGGCTCAAGGATGGCCGCATCAGGAATCTGCTCCACCTGGATAGCAAAGGCTCCACGAAAAATTGCTGCTTGCATGGATACTTCTTCCTTCTCTCTCCATCTCACCAGGCAAGGATGGGAGAGATACATGTTGTTTGACTTAACACCAGAGCAGCTAGAGGTATCTCCCGGATAAGCGAAAAATAGGAAACCTCTGCCTGAGTCCGCTCTAGGCGTGCCCGCTAGTTATTCGGTCGTAAACATGAAATTGCTCAGATCGAGCGAGATCAACAGCAGATCGTGAATCGGTTTCATGTGCGGCCCACGCAGGTAGGCACGACGCTTCGTCGGAAAGCGAATCCCATCGGCTTCCACCATATCGTAGACATACTGCGCCACTGGAGCCCCACCTGCTATTTCAAGGTGGTAATCGTGCCGACGCAGAAGGAAATCGTCGCCGAAGTAGAAGTCCTGTTCTTTGCTATGGCTAGCAAGCGTGTCGGGGAAACGCGCGCGCAATCCGCGCCAGATCTCCCCATCTTCTTGCCACGGCGCGATTTCGGTCACCTCAAAGCCAGGCATGGCCATAAAGAATGGTGTCGTAAGATAGGTCCATATCGCGTAGCCGTTGAAGTACGCACGGTGAAGCGAATCCCACACGGTCTCCAGAAGGTGGCCCCTGAAAGCAGCCCTTGGATTGGAGCGCTCGCTGACGACATCACCCGTAGCGGTTTCGATCACAACCCGCTCGGGTGTAAAAACCATGTGCCAGTCAGGTCGCTCAAACGGGCTGATGTAGGAAACCTCCTCATGCAGCCAGACCGTCCTCTCACGAGGATTGTGGGGATCACCGAGGCCTTTCATTGGAAGCAACCCCCCGCCGGCGACGACGGTAGCGGTCACCTTCTTCAATGTGTTCCAGCGATCAAGGCCGCCATGTGCAGCAATGACCTGTGCCAGCAGATCGTTCATATGTTCCTCCTGTCTAGTGATCTCCCTCCAGGTTCTACGGTTTGCGGACACCAGCAGCATCTTACTATTTCCAGAAGCCCGGTTCGTCCTGATTGACCAGGCGCACACCGCGCACCCACAAGGCATTGCCTGGGAGCTTACATGCATGCAAGGAGAAGTCTCCCAGGCAGCAACGATCGATGAAATCACCACATCAACGAATGGTCACCTACTCACTTCTAAGACCTGAGGAAGGCCAGCAGGTCTTCGTTGAACTGCCGCTTGTGCGTGGTCATCAGGCCATGGGGCGCGCCCGGATAGACCTTCAAGGTGGCGTCCTTGACGAGCTTGGAGGAGAGCAGGGCCGAGTCGGCAATGGGCACGATCTGGTCATCATCCCCGTGGATGATCAGGGTGGGGATGTCGAAGCGCTTGAGGTCTTCGGTCTGGTCCGTCTCGGAGAAGGCCTTGATGCAGTCGTAGGCCGCCTTGAGACCGACCTGCATCGACCACAGCCAGAACATGTCCAGAGTGCCCTGCGAGACCTTGGAGCCCGGCCGGTTCGCCCCATAGAACGGGACGCTCAGATCCTTGTAGTACTGCGAGCGGTCCCCTGTGACGCTCGCACGGAAACCGTCGAAGGTCTCGAGGGGCAGCCCGCCCGGATTGGAGGCGGTCCTCAGCATCAGCGGGGGCACCGCCCCCACCAGTACCGCCTTGGAGAGGCGGGCGGTGCCGTGGCGACCGATGTAGCGGGCCACCTCGCCACCGCCGGTGGAATGGCCCACGAGGACGGCGTCGTGCAGATCGAGCGCCTCCATGAGCGCCGCCAGGTCGTCGGCGTAGTGGTCCATGTCGTTGCCGTCCCAGGGCTGGCTGGAGCGACCATGGCCGCGCCGGTCATGGGCAATGGCGTGATAGCCGTGGGAGGCCACGAAGAACACCTGGTCGTCCCAGGCGTCGGCATTGAGCGGCCAGCCGTGGCTGAAGACGACGGGCTGGCCTGTGCCCCAGTCCTTGTAGAAGATCGTCGTTCCATCTGCTGTGGTGATGGTGCCTGTACTCATGGGATCATTTCCTCCTTCCTCTTCGAAACCGTTCTGCTTTACTTTTTTCCCTTCGCCTTCGCAATGAGAGAGACCTCCAGGGCTTCTCTGTCTTTTCCTGTATCATGAAAATGTTCTGACGGCGAACATCACAACATTCTCGGCAGTGTATCCCGAGGCTTCGGGTCGCTTTTGCAGAACCCCTTGCAGGCGCTCCGAAATGCACGACCCAGAAAGAATCAGGCAGGGGCGACTGTGTTTGCGGCTTGTAGGATGATGTGAGCCACCTCGTCAGGATGCGAGAGAAACGGGACATGGCTGGCCGGGATCTCGCGCGCCGTGGCCTTGCTCCGCTGTGCCATCCAGCGGTGCTGCTCGGGATGGATCATGCGATCCTCGGACCCAAACAGCGACCACGAGGGCAAGGACTTCCATGCTGGCCGCCCGGCTTTCGTCTCGAAGATACTCGCGTTGGGAGGCACCTGAGACGCAGCCAGAATACGCGCCTGGGCTGGATCCAGGTCGTTGGCGAAGTTCTGGGGGAAGACATCGGGATCGATCCAGGCCAACCCCTGCGCACTGACAAGCAGATGATGGAAGACTTCTAGTTGAGGAAACTGGGCACCGGAGCCGAGCAGCGTCTCCCCCTCATCCAGGATGAACGCTGAGATATAGACCAGGCCAACCACTCCCGGTGCCTCGGTGGCCGCCTCAGAGATGACGAAGCCGCCATACGAGTGACCGACCAGCAGCGTCGGTCCTTCCAACTCCGCGAGGATCTGACGTGTGGTGGCCACGTCGTCGGCCAGGGAGGTGAGCGCGTTTTGTTCCGCGAGCACCAAATGGCCCTGTGCCTGCAGCGTCGGGATCACTTGGCTCCACCCGGATCCGTCGGCCCAGAACCCGTGGACTAAGACAATGTTCGCTTTGTTTGAGGTGCGTTTTGACGCAAAAATGCCCATACGTGTTCTCCTTTTTCCATTGCTTGAGCAGCACCGCTGCTCTTGCTTTCCTGAAGTACCTGCACTACATGTGACGACGTTCGCGCGTTACGATGGTTGTCGTGTTAAGAGTCTATGTGGGCCGAGTTGAAAACCCCTCACGCAGCCAGGTTGTCGCAAGCGCGAGCGCTCCACGCGCCGCCGCGGTGTGCGCAAGGGTGTTCAACATGACGAAGTCATGGATAGTGCCCTGAAAGCGTGCAGCCGTGACGCGCACCCCGGCCTGTCGCAGCTTGTTGGCGTAGGCCTCGCCCTCATCGCGCAGCACGTCGGCCTCGGCCGTGATGATGAGCGCCGGGGGGAGCCCTTGCAACTGCTGGATGCTGGCCCGCAGCGGCGAAGCGGTGATCTCGCTGCGCTCGCCCGGGTGGCGTGTGTATTGATCCCAGCACCACATCATGGCGTCGCGCCGCAGGTGGTAACCCTCGGCGAACTGGTGGTAGGATGGGGTATCGAAGGTCGCGTCAGTGACCGGGTAGAACAGCAACTGCAACCGGATGTCCGGCTCCGCGCGCTCTCTGGACAAGAGCGTGATCACTGTCGCTATATTGCCCCCGGCGCTATCGCCCGCCACGGCGAGGCGCTCGGCATCCAGGCCATGTTCCTGCCCGTGCCTGCCGACCCACCGCGCCACCATGTAGCACTCCTCGAGGGCGGTCGGATATCTCACCTCCGGGCAGAGCCGGTACATCGGGAAGACGACGGCGGCCCCAGCTCCGACCGCCAGTTCGCGCACCAGCCGATCATGCGTCCGCGGACTGCCGAAGACCCACCTGGCACCATGGATATACACGATGACCGGCAGCGGAGTCTGCGCGTGCTGGGGCCGCAGGATGCGCAGCGACACCTGCGCGCTGGGACCGTCTGCAATGGTCAGGTCTTCCATGTCGACCGGCAGCTTGCTGACCGGACCCGCTTGCGCCTCATCGAGAGCGAGCCGTCCCTGGTGGGGGCCAAGCGTGGACAGCCAAGGGGAGCTGGCCGCCGCCTCTGTGAAGGCTTGCGCCTCGGGTTCTAGCTGAATCCGGTTGGTCATGGGTCTGGCTCCTCAATGACGAATGACGACGCACAGCGTGTCTGCTGCACAACAACGTTCCTTTATCGCTCCTCAGTCAGTAAAGCCTGATCTACTTTCCGCCTCCAGACGCTTTGCTAGTTCGCGGGAAAACTCCACGACCACTTGCAAGGGGCTATGATACAGCTGGATATGTTCAATCAGCCCCTCAGTGTTGCGCGTAAGAATCGTGGTCCCGACGACATGTTTCCCAAAGGCTTTTCCTTGCCATTCAAGATATGTTTTCCTGCCAGTGGTGGTTTCGTGCGTGAACTCGATGGTTTCATACATGCCGCCGGATGTGGCAGCGAAGAAAGCCGCGATGGCTTCAACGCCAACACAGGGGCCGCCCAGGACCGAAGCGTCAAGCGTCGGATTCGGTGCAAAAGCCTGGCCGAATTCCGCGGTGCCATTTTTTCTGACGATTGCAATCCAGTCGTGTCCTGGTGCGTGCTGATTCATGATGGAATACCCTTTGCATGAGCGTGTGAGCAAGCGGTGCGTCCTAAAAAGTTGCTCTGTTGTTCTTTCGCTCTCCCATGCCGATGTTAACTTGACGCAGACTTCAGCTTCGCGATTTCATCCCGTGCCGCGGCCACTAATTCTTCATTCGTGTGAGCATGGCCCCAGAGGCCCCAGCCCCCCTCTTTCGCTTCTGTTAAGAGCACCCACGTTCGTTCTTTCAGTGTTTCGTCACCGGTAGCCGTGCTCACGAGCTTCGTCAGCTGTTCTACAACGGCTAGCTGTTTTGTACGGTCCAGAGCACCCTCGTTGGTCAGGACCTGCACGCGGACATAGTTTCCGTCCCCATCCACATTGGCGAGTGTGCCTGCTGGCAACTCATGTACGAATGCGGCGGTGTTTTTACGGAACATCGGGATATCAGGCACTCCCTCGATCGTTTTCACTGTATTGGCCGCATCAATGGCCAGTTGCTTCGGATCGGCAAACGTCCCAGCAACGGCGTAGATATCGATCATTGGCATAGCGTTACCCTCTCTGTCAGCATGCGTATGTGATGTGTAGACAAACAGGATCCCTCTGAACAGGTCAAAGCCGTTCAGTGCGAGGAGACTTCTGTTTTGTAGTATACTAAGCAGTGAACTCGAAGTCACCGGACATCGCCACACTTTTGCACCGCACATGCCTTCACATCGCAGCACGTGTGCGAAGGAAACGAAAAGGGAACGTCCATGAAGGGGTCCAGCTACCACCAGCGAGACTATGCCTTTGGGCAGCTGATGCTGACCGTGCGCACGAAGCTCAAGTTGACGCAAACCGAATTAGCTGATCTGCTTGGCCTCAGGCGCCGCACTGTGATCGATTGGGAGGGAGGCCTCACCTATCCGACTGTCGATCACCTGAAACACTTCGTGGTCCTGGCCATAGAGCGCCAGGCCTTCGCCGCCGGGCGTGAGGCAGAGGAGGTGCGTGCGCTCTGGCACGCGGCCCGCCAGAAGGTGCTCCTCGATGAAGTCTGGCTTGATGGGTTGCTGTCCCACCTCCAGGCTCCCCCGGCATCCCAGGCCGGAGAGGAGACCGCTGTCCCTGCCCACGCTCTTGCTGCCCCTTCCAGGTGCGAGCCACGCCTCGATTGGGACGACGCACTCGCCGAAACGCTCTTCTATGGGCGCCAGAGGGAACTGGACCTACTCTCGGAGTGGGTAATCGAGGAGCGCTGCCGGGTGGTCAGCGTGCTGGGCCAGGGTGGCATTGGCAAGTCGGCACTGGCGACGCAGGTGATGCACCGCGTGGCGGAGGGCTTCGAGGTGGTCATCTGGCGCTCCCTGCGCGATGTCGCCAGTTGCGAAGCCTTGCTCGATGACTGCCTCCAGGTCCTGGCTCCACAGGAGCTCGGCGGCATCTCATCCAGCCTCGAAAGCCGCCAGGGTCTCCTGTTGGAATGCTTGCGCAGCCGACGTGTCCTGCTGGTCTATGACAACCTGGAGTCGTTCCTGGAGGAAGGGGAGGAAAGCGGCCACATGCGTCCAGGCTATGAGGGATTCGCCAGGGTGCTGCGCCGGGTGGCCGAGACCGAGCATCAGAGTTGCTGGTTGCTGACCAGCCGGGAGAAACCGGGCGAGCTCGTGCCGCTGGAAGGCAGTCGGGCTCCCGTGCGTGCCTTGCGCCTGGCCCGGCTGGATGCCGAGGCGTGCGAGCAGTTGTTGACCGAAAGGGGGGTCGTAGGCAGCACCTCTGAGCAACTCCGGCTGGTCGAGGCCTACGCGGGCAATCCCCTGGCCCTCAAAATCGTAGCGCGGACCATCGTGGAGCTCTTCGAGGGCCAGATCGCCCCTTTCCTGGAGCAAGGTGAGGTGGTCTTCGGCGGAGTGCGCGAGTTGCTTGATGAGCAGTACGCCCGCATCTCTGCTCTGGAACAGAGCGTGCTCTTGTGGCTGGCGATCCTGCGCGAGCCGGTGACCCTGCAGGAGCTACTGGCCGTGCTCAGCGTCCCCCTGCCACGCTCTCAGGTGCTGCAAGCGGTCGAAAGTTTACGCCGCCGTTCGCTCATTGAGCGGGGCCAGCGACAGGGGAGCTTCACGCTGCACTCGGTCGTGATGGAATATGTGACGGCACGGCTGATTGCGGAGGTGACCAGCGAGATTCAGCAGGGCCGGTGCTCGCGCCTGGTCGAGCATGGTTTGGAACTGGCTCTCTCCCAGGACTATGTGCGGCAGACCCAACAGCGCCTCATTGTGACTCCCATCCTGGCTGGCCTGCGCAGCTCCTACCCTTTGCGAACCGCGCTAGAGGAGCAACTGCTTGCACTACTCGTCCAGCAGCGCGAACGGGCTGACGACGCTCAGGGCTATGGACCAGCGAATCTGCTTGCGCTGCTGCGAGCGCTTCGCGGGCATCTGCGTGGCCTGGACCTGTCACAACTCTCCCTGCGAGGCGTCTATCTTCAAGGGGTCGAGATGCAAGATACGACGCTTTCCGGGGCTACCCTGCACGAGACGGTCTTTACCGAGTCCTTTGACCCTCCCTGGTCGGTGGCGACGAGCTCCCGTGGGCACTACTGGGCGATGGGCAGCAGGCGCGGGGGAGCACGCGTGTGGCGTGACGACGGGAAAAGACTGAACCTGGCCTGGCAGGCGCATACCGCAGCGGTACAGGCACTCGCCTTCAGTCCAGATGAGCAGACGCTCGCCACCGGGAGCTGGGATGGCACCATCAAGCTGTGGGATCTGGAGAATGGGGCCTTGCTCTGGCTGGGACAGCATACCGGCAGCATCCATCGTCTCGTCTTTAGTCCTGATGGTCGTACGCTCGCCAGTGGCGGAGATGATGCCGCTATCCGACTCTGGGATGTCTCCACGGGGAAGCATCTCCAGACGCTCTCCGTCCAGAGCAGCGCAGTCTATGCCCTGGCCTGGAGTCCGGATGGGAGCCTGCTGGCCGGTGCAGGGAGCACAGGTTGTTCACCCAGGCACCGCCACGCGTCTCCTCACCGGACATAGCGGCCCTGTGTGGTCGGTGACCTTTGCCCCCGATGGACGCACCCTGGCCAGCGGGAGCTTTGATCGGACCGTCAAGCTGTGGGACGTGGAACGTTTAGAGGTACGTGGGACGCTCGCGGGACACACGGCCCCGGTGAATGCGGTGGTCTGGAGCCCGGATGGCAGTCTGCTCGCCAGTGGCAGCCGTGACCAGACGATCTGGCTCTGGGATGTCGAACGGAGCAGCTATCGTATGGCGCTCCACAGGCATACAGCCGTTGTGCAGGATCTTGCTTTCATGCCAGGTGGCCGCAGCCTGCTCAGTGGGAGTGAAGATGGCACCATACGGGTGTGGGATGTGGAGCGCGGGCAGTGTACACGTGTGATCCAGGGCTACGCGGTCACGCTCTACGACGTAGCCTGGAGCCCTGATGGCACCCGGCTCGCCAGCGCAGGCTCCGATACACTGGTGACCATCTGGGAGCGTGATGGCAGGACCCCGCCCAGGCTGCTGCACGGCCATAGTTGGATTGCGTATGGAGTCGCGTGGAGTTCGGATGGGCGGTGGCTTTCCAGCAGCGGGCTGGACAATGCCGTCCACGTGTGGGACACGACCACAGAAGCCGGTGTGCAGACCTTGCGTGACCCCAACCACGTCTATACCTCCTTCTTCGGCATAGCGTGGAGTCCCGATGGCAGGTTTCTGGCCGCTGGGAGCTATCAGCAGGAGGTGCAGGTATGGGAAGTGAGCACAGGCACCCGCCGGTGGGTGGGCCGTGGGCAGCCAACCACGATCCGTCGTGTGGCGTGGAGCCCAGACGGGACGCGACTGGCCAGTGGCGGCTACGATGGCAGCGTCATCCTGTGGGAGGCCGACAACGGCAAACAGCAGGATCGCCTGCAAGGGCATCGCGGTATGGTGATGTGCGTGGCCTGGAGCCCTGATGGGACGCGCCTGGCCAGTGGTGGCGGAGGTCGAGGCAGTGGAGAGCTCTTCGTCTGGTGTGCGCACAGTGGAGAGCTTCTGCACACGTTGAGCGAACTGAGCGAGATCGTGTATGCGCTCGCTTGGAGTCCGACCGGCACGATGCTGGTCAGCGGTGGCAGCGACGGCATGCTTCGCTGGTGGGATGTCGAGCGCGGGAAGTGCGTGCAGACGCGCCGGGCGCACCAGGGGACAGTCCAATCGCTCAAGGTGAGCCCCGATGGCCGCTCGCTCGCCAGTTGCGGGGACGATGGGGCCATCCGCATCTGGGATCTTGAGGGCGGCGACCTGTTACGTACCCTGAGGCGTGATCGACCCTACGAGCGACTGGATATCAGCGGGGCAAAGGGATTGACGCAGGCGCAGAGGGCGTCGTTGTCAGCGTTAGGGGCGATTGAAGATGCTCCTACACGTTCGTAGACTCCTTAATGGGAAATGTGCAGTCCGTTGTTGGTGGCTATTCTGGACCTGCGACGTTTTCTTTCACAGTGGAAGGCGACCGTATTCAACGACTCGTTATTGAATGAATCGTTTGGGTAGACCTCCTGCCTCACTTGTTCAGAGGTAAATAGTCAGGTATACTTGTTCTAAAGGGCGCTGAGGGAGGAGCATCCTGCCTTCGCGAGAGGTTGACATTTTTTTGCTGCAGGTAAGCAACACCTTTTCTCAGCGCCGCACGAAATTCGGTTTAAGTTGTTCAATCGGCCTCAAATGCCTATTCATACCAGGTGAGCGGCGATCCTGGAACACCCTGCCATCCAAGTAGGCTGTCGCGGGTCAGCATCCCGAGTCCTGGCCAGGTGAATGCTCCCTGAGATGGAGAAGCGGACCACGGGTGTTCGTGCATGGCTGGCTGTTTCCTATCCTTTGCCAGGTGCTCCCCAGATACCTCTGCCTTGTTTCGACACATCCCGCCCCAGGTCCGATCTTGCCATCCTCTCCTGGAGAGGCCACTGCTGGCTCCTGTCGCTGTCCAACAAGAGCATGGTTCAGGTGTGATGGCAAACGAGCACACCTGTGGCTCCAGGCACGAGAAAACCCATTCGCCTCTGTCTGGAATGCAGATGGAGAGCTTGAGCAGCCTCCACACCTGGCTCTGCTTCCCGCTTTTTCCCGTTGAATGCCCAGGTGCTACCCGTAGTCGTACCTGTACTGGCTACTTGGGTTATCTGTTCTACAACATACCGATTCACGTCGATGAGCAGCACAGATGACACGGTGTTGGCCCCATGGCAGAGCTGATCTCAAATGAGCCTTTGAGGGATGAATCGCATGCCTCAGAAAGCGAACTGCCTGCAGAGCGGGCAGTGGAGGCGTGAGAGATTGTGCGTGAAGCGGTGATTGCCCGAACGGATGCCGGAAGCGAGCCAGCGCATGGTTCACCAAGAAGATGGCTCATGCGTATGGGAGGCGGCGCAACATGGTGTACTGCGCGGCTCCGCAACCTCCTCCATGCTGTCCAAAGTGCAGACGTATGAAATTCGTCCACGCCATTTCTGCTTCTCCTTTCCGTCTGGCTCCCGTCCGCGGCCCAGGTGCTTCCCGTGTGTGCTCCACCCTGATGCGGTACACTGCTGGTGTGCCATAGGAATCGGCAACGCAAGACGGGCCCGCTAGGTCCTTTGCCTGCCCATGCAGACGTGGCGTGTGATATTGGCTATGTGGCTGATCCGTGCTCACATGTTCCACTCAGCGGCGACGCGCCGCACGCAGTACCCGCCGGACAGCCTCATACGACACACCGTAATCACGGGCAATGTGACGGAGCGGTTCCCCTTGCTCGACACGCTGGAGCACGGTTGCCCACGCGGAGGGTGGAATCTTCCAGCGAGGATCAGGTGTGGCTTGAGGGTGGCCAGGCAGAGATAAAAGCCTCGGATGGTCAAGGGCAGATGCGAACGGATCTTCTTGGGGTGAGGAAGGGGCGACACGTTCCTGGTAGACCAGCAGATCACCTCTTCTGCCAGAGCAGAGTTTTTCAAGGGGGATGCGTGCCAGGTGCGACCGATGGTTCGATGCCCGTCGGTTCCGGTCCGATTATTTATTGACCTTTCTAGTATTATTAAAACATCTGTTCTTCCGAATTGTCGTCTCTTCCCCGCGCTGGCTCTCGTGGCTGTGCTGGCTACTTGGGACATCCGTTCAGGAAATCGGCCTGTTGTGGACGATGAAGGAGGCTTGCTTGCCAAAGCACGTGAGATGCGCATACCATCAACATGGTCCATTCTGCGTATGCGCTCCGACCATACGCCTATTTTCACAAAGAAGAGGTTCTGTTTGTGCGCTTTGCGTTTCCCTCAATCAAGCAACACATCTCTTTCTGCTTTCATACGCTTCAAGAACAGGTTTTGCGGTGGATGAAGCCACCAACGACCTCCCTCGTGGTTGGTACACTCGCTGATCTGACCAGAAGCAAAGCCGAACTGCTGGCGGAAAACGCGCTGCTGCGGCAACAACTCATCATCTTGTGCCGACAGATCAAGCGACCGGTGTACAAAAAGACGGACCGGCTTCTCCTGGTGCTCCTGGCGAGGATGGTCCGGACCTGGAAGCAGGCGCTCGGCCTGGTCCAACCAGAGACCCTTCTACGCTGGCACCGGGAGCTTTTCCGCGTGTTTTGGAAGCACAAATCCAAGGTGCACTCAAGAAAGTCGAGGATTTCGCCCGAGACCATCAGCTTGATCAAGGAAATGGCAGCCAACAATCGGCTCTGGGGAGCAGAACGTATCCGTGGCGAGTTACTTAAGCTGGATATTCGGGTCAGTAAACGCACGATTCAGAAGTATATGAGACATGTTCGCCCAAAACATGCCCGTGGACAGAACTGGAAAACGTTTCTCCGCAATCATGCAGCAGAGATATGGGCCTGTGATTTTTTGCAGGTGACCGATCTCGTCTTTCGTCCACTTTTCGCCTTCTTCATTATCGAGCTGAAGTCGCGGAGGGTGATTCACATGAATGTGACACGATCGCCGACCGATCCCTGGGTGGCGCAACAACTGCGAGAAGCAACTCCATATGGAGATACGCCAAAATATCTGATCCGGGATAATGACCGCAAATTCGGGTCGAGTTTTGCGCGCGTGGCCACGACGAGTGACATCAAAGTCCTTCGCACGCCCGATCGGACGCCCCAAGCAAATGCCGTGTGCGAACGCTTTTTGGGGAGCGTGAGACGAGCATGCCTGGATCATTTCCTGATCTTCCAGGAGAAGCAGCTGTACCGCCTTCTCAAAGCCTACATCGTGTACTTCAATCAAGCCCGACCGCATCAAGGGCTTGGGCAGCGAATTCCCGATCCGCCAGTGCCTGCTCCTCTACCACTGAACCAGGTCATCACTACTCCCGTATTGGGCGGGTTACATCATGATTACCGAAAAACAGCATAACTCTTGGAAAGTGTGCACCTCAAGAGCAAAGAAAATCGCGCGGCGAAACTACATAGGTATGTCAAGCTGAAAGCGCATGGGTTGTTCTCTGTCAGTTTTCCTTCGACGAACAAAGATGAGACCCCTTTCTTTTGCCTACGCTGAGCGATCTCGATGCCTGTTTATTGAGCGTCGGCTTGGCTGTTCTGAACAATCCTTTAGTAGAGATGCTTCTCTTTGTACCGGTCAGAGAAATAGAGGAACATACAGGTCCTTGTCTCTGATTTCCTGAACGGACGTCCCAAGTAGCCAGCACAGGTAAAAAAACGGATGAGGGGCAAGCCGCTCGTAGACGAGGCAGCAACTAGCAACCAAGAAAAAGAAAGCGGAACTGAGCTTCTCAGGACCAACGAGCTTCAGTCCAGAGGAAAAGGTGTTTTTCCAACTGAGGGCTTGATGCCAGGCCGAACTCGCCCAGTTGGCCGCGAATCTTGCTGCGAGCAGCCACCGGAGAGGTGTGGCGAGCATCGACAAAGGCCTGCGGCCAGAAACGCTCCGCCAGGTCCCAGACATACGAGTAGGTGCCGCGCGTGCGACCGGTGAGGTCCACTTTGCAAATAAGGAAGCGGCGTTGCAATTCCACCAGCGCGCGCTCGGTCGCGAGCTTCTTCGATGTGTCGCCGAGCCTGGTGCCGAGCCGCAGTTCCCGCGTCGGCTGCACAGGGTGATCGAGCAGCCAGTCATAGATGGTCTTCGCTTCTCCGGAGAGTCGGCCATCAAAATAGAGCCGGGTTACGTCCCGCTCATGCTCCAGGCCGCGTCCGGCCAGAGCTGAGATAAAATCGGGTAGGTAGTCGGACGCCAGGAAGCTAGGCTGGCCGGCAATGATTTTGCCGTAGTAAAGTTGCTGTGCAAAATGCAGGTCGTCTTTCCACGACCAGGTGCGGTCTAAGACCGAGGTCGCCGTTTCCCCCATGGCTTCGGCCAGGTTGGGGAAAGACAGCCGCGACACCGGCCCCCAGGTGCAAAAGCCGCATTCGTTGAGAAACGCCAGCGCCTCCTCCGGCCTCGTGATCGGTCGGGGAATCAAGGCATGCCACCCGTCAGCTTCCTTCATTGTACCGGTTCCCTTCTAGCACGTGCCGCGCATCTCGTTGTCTCTCTACGGTCTGTCGGTGGCAGGACGGTAGGTGCCATAGGCTCGTCCAGCGAGGACTTGACGGGCGATGTCCTCACAGCGGGCGAAGGCCAAACCCATGTTCTTAAGCTCATCAAGCCACCGCTCCAGGGCCAGGAGGCGATGTCCGCGCCCGATGACCTGTGGATGGAACGTCACGACCGCGACGCCATCCTCGAAGTCCCTGAGCATGTAGACAATGTCATTGGTCCAATTGCGAAAGATGTCATCCGCCGGGCGCAGCCCGGGCAGAACAGAGCCAGAGGCGTCCCTGAGATATTCAAAGTGCGGATAATCATCCAGGGACCAACTCACCGGCAATTCAATCAACCGTGTCGCCTCGCCAAAATGCATGGTGCCTTCCGGGGAGAGGTGATCGCCCCGGCGCGCAAAGAACGGCGTGTAATCAGTGCTCATCAAGCTACTATCGTAGAGCAGGCCGAGTTCCAGCATAATATCAACGGTGGAGGCCGTCAGATCCCACGACGGTGTTCGACTCCCCTGTGGCGGCTTGCCCGTCCAGTTGG
>Ga0209648_10000712_pt1 | contig 25954 bp, 26 predicted proteins | sample GraSoi2013_115cm_FD_185830 | JGI IMG/M metagenome (GOLD analysis project Ga0209648, IMG submission 185830) | Grasslands soil microbial communities from the Angelo Coastal Reserve, California, USA - Sample 9_17_2013_115cm (SPAdes) (version 2) | ecosystem: Environmental > Terrestrial > Soil >... | reverse complement strand
CAGGTCGATCAGATCTATGCCGAGCTGCGCGATGCCAAGGCAGAGATCCTGCAGCCGCCGAAGGAACTCGACTACTTCGCGCCGGGCTACTACTCGGTGGGCTTCCGCGATCCCGACGGCGTGCCGATCGAGGTCGTGCATCGCTGGGACGAGCTGCCCGACCTGGCCGACGCCGAACAGGTTTCCGTGCCCGGCCACGGCGTCAACCTCGGCGGCTATTTGTTCAAGCCGCAGGCCGGCACGCCGCCCTACCCCGCCCTGATCCTGCTGCACGGCTTCCCCGGCCATGCCCACAACATGGCGGGCCTGGCGCGCTTGGCGTCGGCCAATGGTTATGTCGCGCTGGCACTCTCGCTGCGCGGCTGGCTGGGCTCGGAGGGCGAGAGCGACCAGGGCCTGCGCCAACCGCTCGACGTGCTGGCGGCGATCGACTGGCTGGCCAAGCGGCCGCTGGTCGACCGCGACCGGCTGGCGCTGGTCGGCGCCTCGATGGGCGGCCAGGTGGCGCTGCTGGCGGCCGCCCACAAGCCGCCGATCAAGGCCGTCGCCTCGTTCTTCGCCGCGACCGATCTGGCGCGCTGGCGCGAGGCCAACCCGTTCGTGCGCGACTATCTCGACGATCTTTGCGGGCCGGAGGGCCTGCCCGTACGCTCACCGATCCTGCGGGTGGCGCAAATCGACGTGCCGGTGCTGCTGATCCATGGCGAGCGCGACGAGAACGTGCCGCTGGCCCAGACGCTCGCCATGGCGGAAGCGCTCAAGGGGCACGGCAAGGATGTCGAAACCTTCATCGTGCAGAGCGGTACGCATTTCTTCACCGAGCAGCAGAACGCCCTGGCACGGCGTAAGCTGTTCGACTTCCTGCGTCGCCATCTCAATCGGAGCTAGTCGTTCATGCGCGTGTCCGAAGCCGTCACCTCCCGTCACTCGATGCGGGTCTTCAAGCCGGACCCGGTGCCGCGGGCCGACATCGAATGGATCATCAGCACTGCCAGCCGCGCCGCGTCGAACGGCAACCTGCAGCCGTGGAAGCTCTACATCACCGGGGGCAAGGCGCGGCAGCGCCTGTCGGCGGCGATCCTGAAGGCGATGGATGACGGCGACAGCGGACCGGGCGGCGAATACGACGTCTATCCGAAGGAGTTCACGCCGGTCTACGACGCGCGTCGCAAGCTGGTCGGCAAGCAGCTTTACACCCTGCTCGGCGTGCCGCGCGGCGACAGCGCCGGCATGCTGAAGCAGTTCCGCAAGAACTACGACTTCTTCGACGCACCGGTCGGCATGATCCTGTGCATCGAGCGCCGCATGGGCAATGGCCAGTGGATCGACTGCGGCATCTTCCTCGACCAGCTCATGCTGCTGGCGCGCGAGAGGGGCCTGCATACCTGCCCGCAGGCGGCCTTCAGCCGCTACCAGCACGTCGTGCGCCGCGAGCTCAAGATCCCTGACGACGAGGTCGTGATCTGCGGCCTGGCGCTGGGCCACGCCGATCCCGACGCGGTGCCCAATAACCTGATCACCGAGCGCGCGCCGCTGCAGGACTTCACGACCTGGTACAACGAATGACCGGTCGGGCGCGAAGCCCGACCCAAAGTCGAATTGCCGAGCGGGGCAACGGCGGGCTAAAACCGCTGCAATTCGCGGCAAAAAGCATGCGGGAGGAAGTCCATGGCCGATGAACTGATCGACGTCAGCCCCGACTGGGCCAAGCGTGCCTATGTCGATTCGGCCAAGTACAAGGCGATGTACGAGGCCTCGATCCAGGACCCCGCTAGGTTCTGGGGCGAGCACGGCAAGCGCATCGACTGGATCAAGCCTTATAGCCCGGGCGCCGTGCGCGATGTCGACTACACAGGCAATGTTCGCATCCGCTGGTACCATGACGGCGCGTTGAACGTGTCGGCCAACTGCGTCGACCGGCATTTGCCTCAGCGCGCCGACCAGGTCGCGATCATCTGGGAAGGCGACGATCCCGCGAAATCGAAGAAGATCACCTACCGCGAGCTGCATGGCGAAGTCTGCCGCATGGCGAACGCGCTCAAGGAGCTCGGCGTCAAGAAGGGCGACCGGGTCACCATCTACCTGCCGATGATCCCCGAAGCGGCCTACGCCATGCTGGCCTGCACGCGCATCGGCGCGATCCACTCGATCGTGTTCGGCGGCTTCTCGCCCGACAGCCTGGCCAACCGCATCGTCGATTGCGACAGCAACATCCTGATCACCGCCGACGAAGGCCTGCGCGGCGGCAAGCCGGTGCCGCTCAAGGCCAATGCCGACGAGGCGCTGACCAAGTGTCCAGGCGTCAAGAAGGTGCTGGTCGTGCGCCATACCGGCGGCAAAGTCGGCTGGGACGCCGGCCGCGACATGTGGTGGCACGAGATCGCCGCCAAGGTCCCGGCCGACTGCAAGCCCGAGCCGATGGGCGCGGAGGATCCGCTGTTCATCCTCTACACCTCGGGCTCGACCGGGAAGCCCAAGGGCGTGCTGCACACGACGGGCGGCTACCTCGTGTTCGCCTCGATGACGCACCAATACGTCTTCGACTACCACGACGGCGACGTCTTCTGGTGCACCGCCGACGTGGGCTGGGTGACCGGCCACAGCTACATCGTCTATGGGCCGCTCGCCAACGGCGCCACCACCCTGATGTTCGAAGGCGTGCCCAACTATCCCGATTCGAGCCGCTTCTGGCAGGTGATCGACAAGCACCAGGTCAATATCTTCTACACCGCGCCCACCGCCATCCGCGCGCTGATGCGCGAAGGCGAAGCGCCGGTGAAGAAGGCGACGCGCAAGAGCCTGCGGCTTCTGGGCTCGGTCGGCGAGCCGATCAATCCCGAGGCGTGGCTGTGGTACCACCGCGTGGTGGGCGACGGGCGCTGCCCGATCGTCGACACCTGGTGGCAGACCGAGACCGGCGGCATTCTCATCACGCCGCTGCCCGGCGCCACCAGGCTGAAGCCGGGCTCGGCCACCCAGCCATTCTTCGGCGTGCAACCGGTCATGGTCGACGCCGACGGCAAGGAGCTTTTAGGCGTCGCCACGGGCAATCTCTGCCTGATCAACTCCTGGCCCGGCCAGATGCGCACGGTCTATGGCGACCACCAGCGCTTCATCGACACCTACTTCAAGACCTACCCGGGCAAGTACTTCACCGGCGACGGCGCGCGGCGCGACGAGGACGGCTACTACTGGATCACCGGGCGGGTCGACGACGTGATCAACGTCTCGGGCCATCGCATCGGTACCGCTGAGGTCGAGAGCGCCCTGGTCGGCAACAACAAGGTGGCCGAGGCCGCCGTCGTCGGCTTCCCGCACGACATCAAGGGCCAGGGCATCTACGCCTATGTGACGCTGAAGTCCGGGCAGCAATCGTCCGATGCCCTGCGCAAGGAGCTGGTCGCCTGGGTGCGCAAGGAGATCGGGCCGATCGCCACGCCCGACGTCATCCAGTGGGCGCCCGGCCTGCCCAAGACACGATCGGGCAAGATCATGCGCCGTATCCTGCGCAAGATCGCCGAGAACGATTTCGGCAATCTCGGCGACACCTCGACCTTGGCCGATCCGGGCGTGGTCGAGGATCTGGTCAAGAACCGCGCGCAGTAGAAACAGGAGCCCAATGGCCAACCCGACGACAAATCCGACCATAGGGCAACTCGCCGCGGACCTGGCCGCCGGCCGCATCACCTCACGCAAGCTCACCGAAGAAGCTTTCGCCCGCATCGAGGACGCCCATGGCGAAGGCAAGCGCGTCTTTGTGAAGACCTGGCGCGCGCAGGCGTTGGCCGCCGCCGACGCCTGCGACGCGCTGCGCAAGGTGGCGATCGTGGCCTCGCCGCTCGCCGGCATTCCGGTGTCCATCAAGAATCTCTGCGACGTCGCGGGCGAGACGACGCTTGCCGGCTCCAAAGCACTCGACGAAACGCCACCTGCCAAGTCCGACGCGCCGGTGGTGGCGCGCCTGCGCGCGGCCGGCGCGGTGATCGTCGGCAGCACCAACATGAGCGAGTTCGCTTTCTCGGGCGTGGGCTTCAACCCGCATTACGGCACGCCGGGCAATCCGGCCGACCGCAAGCGCGTGCCGGGCGGCTCCTCCTCGGGCGCGGCGGTGTCGGTCGCCGACCGCATGGCCGTGGCGGCGCTCGGCACCGATACCGGCGGCTCGGTGCGCATTCCCGCCGCCGTGTGCGGCATCGTGGGCTTCAAGCCGACGGCGCGGCGGGTGCCGATCGATGGCGTGGTCCCGCTCTCGACCTCGCTCGATTCGATCGGCCCGCTCGCCAATTCCGTCGAGTGCTGTGCCATCGTCGATGCGGTGTTCGCCGGCGAGCCGGTCGCGGTGCCTGAGGCCGTGCCCCTGGCCGGGCTGCGCTTCGCCGTACCCCGGCATTTCGTGATGGACGATCTCCATCCGGTCGTCGCCAAGGCCTTCGAGCGGGCGCTCAAGGCGCTGGCGGCCAAGGGCGCAAAGGTCGAGGAGATCGACCTGCCGCAACTCGACGAGTTGCCCGCCATCAACGCCAAGGGCGGCTTCGCCGCCTCCGAAGCCTATGCCTGGCACAAGGAGCTGATCGCCCGCCGCGGCGGCGACTACGACCCGCTGGTGGCGCCGCGCATCCGCCGCGGTGCCGAGATGACCGCTGCCGACTACATCGAGCTTTTGGCCAAGCGGGCCGACCTGCAGAAGCGCGTGGCCGCGGTCACCTCAAACTACGACGCCGTCGTCATGCCGACCTGCGCCATCACCGCACCGACGCTCGACGAGGTCTCCACGCCCGAGGGCTTCATCAAGAAGAACATGCTGCTGCTGCGCAACACCACGGTCGGCAATTTCCTCGATCGTTGCAGCATCAGCCTGCCCTGTCACGCGCCGGGCGAACTGCCGGTCGGCTTCATGCTGATGGGCGAGGCGATGGCCGACAAGCGTTTGCTGGCGATGGCGCGGAGTGTGGCGACGGTGGTGCGCGCTCACTGACTCTGCTCATGTTCCTCTCCCCCTTGGGGAGAGGTTAGGTGAGGGGGTCAACCCGAAAGCTGTCTCCTGCATCACCCCCTCACCCAGCCTCTCCCCCAAGGGGGAGAGGAGCATGACGAAGATGTGAGAGAGCGCTACTGATACCTCGGATCATCTGGCCGGCGCATGCGCCAGACATTGTCGGTCGTGGTGTATTCGCTGTAGCCCAGCCGCGCGACCGGCTTGAAAGCCAGGGTATCGATGCGGCCATCCTTGATGATGCTGTCGTCGATATGCACGCCCACCACCTGGCCGAACACGACCGAGCCGCGCTTGGCCTCGTTGCCCTTCTCGGCTGGCAGCTCGATGGTGCGCCAGTACCTGCATTCCAGCGCCACCGGCGATTCCTTGACCCGCGGCGGCTTCACGAGATGGCACGGCGCCGGCGTCAGGCCTGCCAGCCTGAGTTCGTTGACGCCGAACGCCACCATGGTCGTGGTGACGTTCATCTGCTCCTTGAGGTTCTCGCTCACCATGTTGACCACGAACTCGCCCGTCGATTCGGCGTTCATGCGGCTGTGTTTGGTCGGCGTGTCGCCGTAGGTGCCGGTGATGGCGAAATAGACCATGGCGGGATATTCGCTGACGCCGTTGTAGAAACTGTAGGGCGCCAGGTTGACGCGGCCCTGCCTGTCGGCCGTCGAGATCCAGCCGATCGGCCGCGGCACGATCAGCGACTTCAGCGGATCTTGGCTAAGCCCGTGGTCGCGCTTGGCGGCATCGTAGAACATGGTCTCCTCCGTCTCAGCCGAAGTGGCGGCTCGCCTCTGCATGGGCCGCGTCGAAGGCGGCCTCGAGCTCTGGATTGAGCCCGCGGCATGACCGCACGACCTCTTCGGCCCACACGACATAGTCGCGCAGCCGCGCCGGTGTCCATCCCACCGGCGGGCTTTGCATCAGGCCACGCAGATTGGAGGTCTTGTCGGCGATCTTCAGCAGTTTCGCGCGTCGCGACTTGCCCGGCGTCTTGGTGATCTGCAGGCGCTTGCGCTCCACCTTGGGCAGCGACTTGTCGTCCGTCACCTCGGCCACGAGGGCGGCGACCTCGGCGCCGAAGCGATGTTCCAGATCCTCGTAGGTGGCGTCGGTGTCTTCGAGCGTGTCGTGCAGCAGGCCGCCCATCAGCAGCACGACATCCTCGCCCGCCGTCGCCTCGGCGAGCAGGGCGGCGACCTCGATCAGGTGGTTGACATAGGGCTCCGCCTGCTCGCCCTTGCGCCGCTGCGCGATGTGCTGGCGGGCGGCGTAATCGGCGGCGCGCGCCAGTTTGACCAGATCGGTGCTCATCAACTCCTGTTGTGCGACCAGCGGTCCGGCTTGTCGAGCCGCCCGGCCCGGCCCATGTTCAGGCCATGTCACGCACCATGAAGGCGCTGCTGGGGGTCTGGATCCTGGCCCTTGCCGCCGCTGCCGGGTGGATCGGCTGGGACGCCTGGCAGGGCGACCGGCCGGCCATCGGCGGTTCGTTCGCCCTCACCGACCAGGACGGCCGCACCGTCACCAGCGACAGTCTCAAGGGCAAGCCGACGCTGATCTATTTCGGCTTCACCTATTGCCCCGACGTCTGCCCGACCTCGCTGCTCCTGATGGAGACGGCGCTCGAGAAACTCGGACCGGACGCGACCAAGAAGGTGAACCTGGTGTTCATCACCATCGATCCCGAGCGCGACACGCCCAAGCTCATGAAAGGTTATGTCGAGAATTTCGGCCCGACCTTCATCGGGCTGACCGGCACGCCGCAGCAGATCGCCGACGCCGCCCGCGCCTATCGGGTCTACTACCAGAAGGTGCCGGGCAAGGATGGCGGGCCCTACCTGATGGACCATTCCTCGATCGTCTACCTGCTCGACCGCAACGGCCGCTTCGTCACCCACTTCACCCATGAGGCCAAGGCCGAGGCGATTGCGGCATCCGTAGGGCGGTTGCTGTGAGTTGCAGAATTGCAACTTGACGACGCCGGTGCGCGGCGCTGAAATCGGAGGGCCGAACGCGAGGGGGTAACGATGACTGCACGCGTCGTAATCCAAGACGGCAATCCGATCTGGCTTTCGCCGTCGATCATTCCGTCAAGAGACTTGAGTGCAACGACGATGGCAGGGCCAACCTTCGCGGCCCCCACCGTGAATTCGACCGACATCTTCGTTTACGTCAAGGTCGAGAACGCCGGGACGGTCGATCTCGGTGTCTGTGCCTGCACCAACCTCGGCCGTTGGGCTGATGCTGTTCCATTCGCCGGAGCGCTGGGCGCCGCCACCGGGTCCGATCAAAATCCAAATGGTATGCAATCCATACAGTTCGACGCCACGCAGGGCGACAAGCTGATCATCGGCGCCTCCAGCAGCTTTCCCTTGAGCATTGCGCCCATCCCGATCCCGCACCATCGCGCCTGGGGCTGGAGCCCTGACGGGCGATTTCTGGCGTATGCCGTCTCGGGCGGCCAGATCATGGGTACGGGTGTCGGTGCGACCAGCGACTGGAAACTGTCGGTGTTCGCGCTTCAAGCGTTTACTCGGACGGATGGTACAACGGTGGCGCCGGGCAGCGCCGTCGTCAGCACCCAGTCCGGCGCGATCTGGTCTTGGACCCAAAGCAACTTCCGATGGGTTGGCTCGAGCGCCGTGCTGGCCAGCGGGCCGGGCGATCCCGAGAAGCCTCCAGCATCCGCCAATTGGCAAATGGAATGGCACCTGCTCTGTCCGTCGGCACCCGTCGCCGCGCCAAACGTCTGGTCGGTCACATCGCCCGCCCCAACTATCCCGACAGGGCCGGGAGGACCGCTTGGAGCCCTGGACAAGTGGGTCTACCTCGTCAGTCCCTGCGAATCCGTCATCGCCTTTGCACCGAACCTGTCGGCGCAGGCTACCGCGCATTTCGTCGTCGTCTCGTTGGCGCAAGCCCAGCCGACCGCGTTCACACAGAACAATGTGTCGAAGCCCGTTCCGGCGATAGCCACGCAACCCAAGATCACGACGAACCAGCATACGGCCAATGGTGTCACGATCGACATCGGCGACGGCAATATGGCGCATTTCATGACCGTCGACGATCCCGACTGCACCGCCGTTTCCCAGACTGTGCAAGTGGCTGTCGATCGCGTGAAAGCGAGCACCTTGCCCAGCGGCAATCTCGGTGTCATCGCCGTGGGCCAAGCGTCGGCCGGCCCCCTGCGCATGGGAATGTTCCAATGGGTGCAGGTGCCCAACCTCAACGGCTGGGCGAACCAGGGCGAGGAACATTGGTGTTTCCTGGCGCAAGCGTTCACCTTGGATGGAACGACAATTCCGCGTCCCTGGAACGGTCAGGGGGCGATGCCTCCCGCCTTCCCGGTTAGCGACGACAACTGTGCGCAACGCAACATCATGATTTCGTAATCGGACACTGATGTCCCGCTTGGAGGCTCCCGATGGCCATCCATCGCTTCGCGATCAGCGTGCCTAACCCGACCCAACGGGCCGACGTCGTCGAGCTCGAGCTTGCGCCGGTGACAACGCCGTTGCACGGCACCGGGCTCGCCCTGCCGGAGGGCAGGCTCCATGTCGAGCATGCCGGAATTTCGCTGGACCCATGCGATGCTGCCGGACATCGGACGCTTCAAGTGACACTGGAGCCGTTCTCCAGCGTCACCGTCACGGCCGTTGTGACCACCACGCCCGACCCCAAGGGCGGTGCGGCGACGTTCCATCTTGTCGACCGGCGCCGCAAGCGCGTCGTAGGCGGCGTCACGTTCGTCTGTACCGATCCACCGCTGCTCGCCGCGCCAGCGCAAAGCATATCCGTCCTCCATCCCTGTCCGGTCACGCTCGCGGCGACTCCCTACGCGGTCGCCCCAAACGCCGATCCCAGCAAGCCGCCCCCTCAGACTGCCGTCACATTGGGCATTGCTTGCGATTTCGTGGCGCCGCTGATCAATCGAACGAAGGCAGCGCTGCACGAAGTGCAGGCCTATCTCGAGCATCTCGGCGGGAGCGACGCGGCATTCACGCCCATCATCTGGAACATCGGAACGCTTGTGCCGGAAGAGCAGATCTTTTACGCGACATGGCCGTTGCGGCCCATCGGCGAAAAGACCGGCGTCTTCAAAGCGTCCGTCGTGGTGTCGTCGCGCAGGACGGATCCGACGAGGCTGCAGGCCCCGGTCAGCATCCGTTAGCGCGGAGCAAGACAGGTCCCCTCTTGAGGCCAAAACGACCGCGGCTTCTGTGGGGCGTTTGCGGGCAAGCCCCAAATAAGTCACTGAATCTACACGATTTGTGCACCGCACTATGGGGATGACAAGGGACGGCCGCCGCGTACAATCCGCGCCCCATGCTGTATTACGCGTACGAACTCCAGCGGCAACTCGCCAAGCCGGTCCGCCTTTGGGCCAACGCGTTGGAGCAGGTCTATTCCAGCCCCTACAACCCGCTGGCCGACACCTGGTTCGGCAAGTCCGTCGCTGCCAGCGCGGAGATCGTGGCACGGCTCACGCAAAACTATGCCAAGCCCGAGTTCGGCCTCAAGACGACGCAAGTCGGTAACGAGACCGTCGCGGTCAACGAAGAGATCCTTTTGCGCAAGCCGTTCTGCCAGCTCCTGCACTTCCATCGCGACACCCCGCAGCGCCATCCCAAGGTGCTGGTCGTGGCGCCGATGAGCGGCCACTTCGCCACCTTGCTGCGCGGCACCGTCGAGGCGCTGCTGCCCGAGCACGACGTGCACATCACCGACTGGATGGACGCCCGCGAAGTGCCTATCAGCCAAGGCAACTTCGACCTCGACGACTATGTCGACTACATCGTCGAATTCTGCCGCTACCTCGGGCCAGACGTGCACGTTATCGCCGTCTGCCAGCCCTCGGTGCCGGTGATGGCCGCCGCTGCGCTGATGGCCGAAGCCAAGGATCCGCGCCAGCCGAAGTCGATCACCCTGATGGGCGGTCCGATCGACACGAGGCTTAGCCCGACGACCCCCAACGACCTGGCGATGCGCAACTCGATGATGTGGTTCCGCCAGAACGTGATCTCGACGGTGCCAATCAACTATCGGGGCGCGCTGCGCCGCGTCTACCCGGGCTTCCTGCAGCTCACCTCCTTCATCAGCATGAATCTCGACCGGCACATCAACGCCCATATGCGCCAGTTCGAGCACCTGGTGAAAGGCGACGACGATTCGGCCGACAGCCACCGCGCCTTCTACGACGAATATCTCGCCGTCATGGACCTCACCGCCGAATTCTACCTGCAGACCATCGAGGTCGTGTTCAAGGAACAGCGGCTGGCGCACGGCACCTGGGTGAGCCGCGGCCGCAAGATCGATCCCTCCTTCATCGAGACCGCCCTGATGACGGTCGAGGGCGAACTCGACGACATCTCGGGCGTCGGACAGACCAAGGCGGCGCACGCCCTCACCCCCAACATCCCGGGCGCCCGCCACGTCCATTGGGAGCAGCCGCGGGTCGGCCACTACGGCATCTTCAACGGCCGCAAGTGGCGCGAGCAGATCATGCCGCGGGTCCGCGACTTCATCCGCGACAACGACGCGCGCTGAGCGCCCAAGCGAGGGAGGCATCATGCCAGATGTAATTCCCCATCTGTGGTATGCCGATAAAGCCGAGGAAGCCGTGGCTTTCTATGTGTCGCTGCTGCCCGATTCGCGAATCGACAGCGTGACGGCCCTGCCGGCCGACAGCCCGAGCGGCCCGGCCGGTTCGGTCAAGGTCGTGGAGTTCACGCTGCAGGGCCGGCCCTTCCTGGCGATCAATGCCGGGCCCCTCGACCCGTTCAACCATGCCGTCTCCTTCGTCATCACCTGCGCCGACCAGGCCGAGATCGACCGGCTGTGGACCGCGCTGTCGAACGGCGGGTCGATCGAGCAATGCGGCTGGCTAAAAGATCGCTACGGCGTCTCCTGGCAGATCGTGCCGGCCGTGCTCGCAGAGATGATGAAGGATCCCGACAGGGCCCGTGCAAAACGTGTGGCCGAAGCCATGCTGGGCATGGTCAAGCTCGACATCGCCGGCCTGCAGAAGGCATACGACGCCCGCTAAGACAGGCAACCCGCCCTCCGGCGGGAGCGTTCTAGCCCCATGGATCTCGAAGCCCAATGGACCAGCGCGGCTAACGTGGCCGTCGCCATGGCCACGACCTACGGCCTACGCGTCGTGGGCGCCATCATCATCCTGGTCGTCGGCTGGCTGGCCTCTCGCCTCCTTTATGCGGCGGTGGTGCGGCTCTGCGAGAAGTCGCCGCGCATCGATCGGACCGTGACCCTCTTCCTGGGCAACGGCGTGCGATACGCGGCGCTGGTGTTCACCTTCGTGGCGGTTCTGACGACCTTCGGCATCGCCACCACGAGTTTCGTCGCCGTCCTCGGTGCGCTCGGCATCGCCATCGGCCTCGCCCTGCAGGGCACGCTCAGCAATCTCGCCGCCGGGATCATGCTGGTCCTGTTCCGGCCGTTCCACATCGGCGACCGCATCGAGACCGGCGGCGTCGGCGGCAAGACGTGCATGATCAACCTGTTCTACACCGAGATCGACGGCGACGATAACGCGCGCATCATCATCCCCAACGGCAAGCTGTGGGGCGAGATCGTGCGCGTGCCGACGCACAACGACTTGGTGCGTATCGAGCTACAGTACCCGCGGCCGGCCAACGACGATGTCGGCGGGGCCATCGCCCGCCTGAAGGATCTGATCGAACGCGACAAACGCGTGCTGCGGGTGGACGCCATCGGCGTCGAGTCGATCGGCGACGGCAGCTACACCTTGGCCGCCCAGGCGTGGGTCAATCGGCGCGACGCGTTGGCGGCAAAATACGACCTCAATCGCACGGTGAAGGAAGAGTTCGAGCGACGGGCCGCCAAAGCCGCTCCCGCCGCGGTGGAGCGCCGCGCCGGATAGGGTTAGCATCCCGGACATGGACACGCCCGTCGCCATCGCCGCCAAGCTTCCCGTCGAGATCTCCGACTGGAAACTCGCGCCGTTCGACCTTTTAGGCGAGACGGTGTTCGCCATCGGCGATGTGCACGGCTGCGCGGACGAGCTGCGCGTGCTCCTGGGCACCATTGGCAAGTTGGCGACCCAAAGCAGCGGCAAGCGGCGTCTGGTCTATCTCGGCGACATGATCAATCGCGGGCCCGACAGCGTGGGCGTGCTCGAGCTGTGGGCGGCTGGCGAGGCGGCGCACGGCGTCGACCATATCGACCGGCTGATGGGCAACCACGAGATCATGATGATGCTGGCCGTCATCGGCGGCCCGCATGCGCACAAGGCGGAGAGCATGTGGCTCAGCAAGCGCATGGGCGGCCAACTGCTGCTCGACCAGATGCGCGCACGGGCCAGAGCGCCGGCGGCCCCTGTCGGCCAGGCGCTGCTCAAGACGGCGCTGGGCGAGGCGATCGTGCATCGCCTCTACGGCATGCGCTCGCATATCCGGCTGGGCAACACGCTGTTCGTCCATGGCGGGCTCGACCCCCACGCCGATCCCGACGAGTTCCTGACCCGGCCGTGGACGATCTTCACCGAGGCGCGCTGGGCCTGGATCAACCATGGCTTCCTCGACTGGAAGGGCGGCTTCGACGGCACCCTGGTGGTGCATGGCCATACCCCGCCGGACAAGCACAAGGCGATCAGCGGCATGGCAGACCCGCACCTGTTCGAGGGCGATCGGCTGGGCCTGGATGGCGGCAGCGCCCGCACCGGCATCGTCGCCGCCGCCGAAATCCAAAACGGCCACTACCGCATCCTCAAGGCCGGCACGCCCTTCGACACGCCGCTTTCCTCAGGTGAGGCGTAAGCGGGCGATTTTTCTGCTCGCCGTGTCGGAATCCGCTCCCGTCGTTCGTCCTAGGCAATATCGAGGTCAATCCGCCCATGCTCTACGCCATCCTTTGCTACAACTCCGAAGACGCCGTCGGCTCGTGGTCCAAGGACTATCACGACGAAACCATGGCCCGTCTGGCCGTGGTCCAGGACAAGCTCGACAAGCAGGGCAGGCTGGGCCCGGTTGCCCGTTTGCTGCCGACCACCGCCGCCACGACCCTGCGCAAGGGCCGCGAGGAAATGGTGATCGACGGGCCTTTCGCCGAGACCAAGGAACAGCTTTTGGGCTTTTTCATCATCGACTGCGTCTCGCTCGACGCCGCCATCGAGACAGCCAAGGACCTCGCCAAGGCCAATCCCGGCACCGGCAGCTATGAGATCCGGCCGGTCGCCGAGCTCCATGACTATCACCTCGCCGAGCAGAGGAAGCCCGCGGCGTGAACGATCTCGGCTGGATCGACGCGGTCCTGACGTCGGCCCGCCCCCAGGTGATGGGAGCGCTGCTGCGCTATTTCCGCGACCTCGATACGGCCGAAGAAGCCTTCCAGGAAGCCTGCCTGCGGGCGCTCAGGACGTGGCCGCAAAACGGCCCGCCGCGCGATGCCGCGGCCTGGCTGATCTTCGTCGGCCGCAACGCCGCGATGGACGACGTTCGGCGGCGGGCCAAGCAGGTGGCGCTGCCCGACGAGACCGCGATCTCCAATCTCGACGATGCCGAGAGCGAGCTCGCCGACCGGCTTGACGGCGCCCACTACCGCGACGACATCCTGCGCCTGTTGTTCATCTGCTGCCATCCCGAGCTGCCGGCCACGCAGCAGATCGCGCTGGCGCTGCGCATCGTCTGTGGCCTGTCGGTCAAGCAGATCGCGCGCGCCTTCCTGGTGAGCGAAGCCGCCATGGAACAGCGCATCACTCGCGCCAAGGCGCGCATCGCCCAGGCCGGCGTGCCGTTCGAGGCGCCGGGCGCGCCCGAGCGTGCCGAGCGGTTGGCCGTCGTGGCGGCCATGATCTACCTCGTGTTCAACGAGGGCTATTCGGCGCCGGGCAACGAGGCCAAAACGCGCGCGGTCCTGGCCGAGGAAGGCATCTGGCTGGTGCGCCTGCTGCTGCGCGTATTTCCGGCCGAACCCGAGGTCATGGGGCTCGCCGCGCTGATGCTGCTGCAGCAGGCGCGCGCCGCTGCCCGTTTCGACGACGACGGCAATATCGTGCTCCTCGAAGACCAGGACCGCAGCCGCTGGAACCCCAAGCGCATCGCCGAGGGCCTGGCGCTGATCGACAAGGCGATGCGCCATCGCCGTCCCGGCCCCTATCAGGTCCAGGCCGCCATCGCCGCCCTGCATGCCCGCGCCCGGCGGGCCGAGGACACGGACTGGGCGCAGATCGACCTCCTCTACGCCAACCTTGAAAGGCTGCAGCCTTCGCCCGTGGTGACGCTCAACCGCGCCGTGGCCGTGAACAAGATCCGCGGCCCGGCGGCCGCCCTGGCGATGATCGAGCCGCTCGACGAACGGCTTTCCAGCTACTTCTACTTCCACGGGGTGAAGGGCGCCCTGTTGCAGCAGCTCGACCGCCGCGCCGAGGCCCGCAAGGCCTTCGACCGGGCGATTTCCTTGGCCCACACGCCGGCCGAGGCCGCCCATATCCGCCAGCATCTCGATCATCTGGACAAGGAACGGGCTTAGCTCTTGCCGGACCGCGGGCCTCCAGGCCCGCTCATGATGTCCGCATCATGATCATGAGCGGACCTGGAGGTCCGCGCTCCGGCAAGAAAATCTTCGATGTCGTGTCGGATCGGCGCTCGGTCGTTCGTCCTTGGGTTAGGTCCAACCACGGAGATCGACATGACTGCTGCAAATCCCCCGGTGCTGGGCGGCGTCGCGCCCTATCTTGGCGTCAGCAATGCCGGCAAGGCCGCCGACTTCTACAAGAAGGCGTTCGGCGCCAGCGAAGCGATGCGCCTGCCGCCCGACGACAAGGGGCGCTATCTGCACATCCATCTCGTGATCAACGGCGGTTCGGTGATGCTGACCGACGCCTTCCCCGACCATGGCCATCCGCTGGAAACACTCGGCGCCTTCATGCTCCATCTCCAGGTCGACGACGTCGACGCCTGGTGGAAACGCGCGGTGGAGGCCGGCGCCAAGGTGCTATTGCCGGTCTCCGAGATGTTCTGGGGTGACCGCTACGGCCAGCTGCGCGATCCGTTCGGCATCAAGTGGTCGATCGCCACGCCGATCAAGAAGAGCTGACCATGCACTCCCGCACGGCCCTGTGGACGGGCCGCGTGCTGAGCGGCATCGCGGTCCTGTTCCTGCTGTTCGACGGCGCCATCAAGCTGGTGCCGATCCAACCGGTCACCGACAGCCTGCGCGAGCTCGGCTATCCGGCGAGCGATTCATTCGCCCGCTTCCTGGGCGTCATGACCCTCCTCTGCACCGCGCTCTACGCCTGGCCGCGCACCGCGTTGCTGGGTGCGGTGCTGCTGACCGGCATCATGGGCGGCGCCATCGCCAGCCATCTCCGGCTCGGCGACCCGCTGTTCAGCCACACGCTGTTCGGCGTCTATCTCGGCCTGTTGTTCTGGGTTGGCCTGTGGCTGCGCGACGAGCGGGTGCGCCGGATCATGCCGGCTCTGAGCTAGCCCCGCCGCAGATCACCTCGAGGAAGGCGGCGCCGTAGCGTTCGAGCTTGGCGTCGCCGACCCCGTGGATCTCGCGCATGGCGCGCGGGCTCGCCGGCCGATGGGCCGCAAGCTCGATCAGGGTGCGGTCGGAGAACACGACATAGGCCGGCACCTTCTGCGCCTGCGCCAGCCTGGTGCGCAGCGCCTTCAGCGCCTCGAGCAACGACGCGTCAGCCTCGCCCACGATGGCCAAGGCCGTCGCCGCGCGCTTCTCGCGGCGCGAACTCTTGCCAACGGCGCCGGACGACAGATCCTTGCGCAGCTCGATGCGGGCGTCGCCCTTCAGCACCCGCCAACCCTCGTCGGTGACCCACCAGCGGCCATGCTCCATCAGGTCCTGCGCGATCAGGCCGATGGCCGAGAGCTGGCGGTAGATCGAGCGCCACTCGGCAGCCTTGCGGCCCGATCCGACACCGAAGGTCGGCAGCCGATCGTGGTTGAACTTCAGCACGTTGTCGGTGCGCTCACCGAGCAGGATGGCGATCAGGTGCTCCATGCCGAAGCGCTCGCCGGTGCGCAGGATCGCCGACATCGCCTTCTGCGCATCGATCGTGCCGTCGAACCGCTCGACGCCCTCCTGGCAGAGATCGCAGTTGCCGCAGGTCTCCGATGCCTCGCCGAAATAGGCGAGCAGGGTCTGGCGCCGGCAACGCGGCGCCTCGGCCAGCGACAAGAGCGCGGTCAGACGCTGGCGTTCGATGCGCTTGCGCTCGTCTGGCGATTCGCCCTGCTCGATCTGCAGGCGGCGAAGCTGCATGTCGCCCAGGCTGTAGAGGGTCAGCGTGTCGGCCGGCAGCCCGTCGCGTCCGGCGCGGCCGATCTCCTGGTAGTAGGCCTCGACATTGGCCGGCAGGTCGGCATGGCAGACGAAGCGCACGTCGGGCTTGTCGATGCCCATGCCGAAAGCGACGGTGGCCGTCATCACCACGCCGTCTTCCTGCTGGAAGGCATCCTGGTTGGCATCGCGCAGCGCCTTGTCGAGGCCGGCATGGTACGGCAGCGCACGCACGCCGGCCGCCGTGAGAGCGGAGGCCAATTCCTCGACCTTGCGGCGCGAGGCGCAATAGACGATGCCGCTTTCGCCTGCATGATCGCGCACGAAGCCCAGCACTTGGCGTGCCGAACGTTCCTTGGGCTTGAAGGCGAGCCGCAGGTTCGGCCGGTCGAAGCTTCTGATGAACACGCGCGGCGGCGCCGGGAACAGCTTGTCGACGATGTCGCCGCGCGTCGGCGTATCGGCCGTCGCCGTCAGCGCCAGAGTCTGCAGGCGGCCGCCGATCTGGCGCGCGACATTGCCGAGCGCAAGGTACTCTGGCCGGAAATCGTGGCCCCATTGCGAGACGCAATGCGCCTCGTCGATCGCCATCAAGGTCACGTGGCTTTCCGCCAGCATCTCGACCGTGTCGGGCCGCGCCAGCCGCTCGGGCGCGAGGTAGAGCAGGCGAAGCTCGCGCCGGCGCAGCAGGGCGAGCACACGCGCATTCTCGGCGGGCTCGTTGTTCGAGTTCAGGCTGCCGGCCGCAACGCCGGCGGCGCTGAGGGCGCGCACCTGATCGCGCATCAGCGCGATCAGCGGCGACACCACCAGCGTAAGGCCCGACCGGGCGACGGCGGGGAGCTGATAGCACAGCGACTTGCCGCTGCCCGTCGGCATCACCGCCAGCACGTTCTCGCCGTCGAGCACGGCCCGCACGATCTCCTCCTGGCCCGGCCGAAAGTCGCTGAAGCCGAAGACGGAGTGCAGCAGGCTCGATGCGTTTGAGAGGACGTCGGACATTTTCCTGCTTACACTAGCATTGCCTGCTTGCTTCGTTATGGGGATGAACGCCGTGACGTAATTTGGTCGCACTCATTTGCAGTCAACTAGAGATTGTATTTCTATAAATCATACAACTGATAGGCTTGCTATAAAACGAGATAATCGTGCCCCGGTACGGCCGACCACGGCGTGCCTGGGGCGGCATCGGCTGCCGGATTGGAAACAAATCGAGACGGCCGGCCGGAATGCGCCTAGGGTGGCCGAGACCGCGGATGTCCCGCGATCCGGTACGCCCGGCCCGAAGGGATCCCCATGTCACAGAAGCATCGTCGCAGTAATCGCGAAGTGAAGAAGCCCAAGCAGAACAAGGCAAAGGTGGTGGTTTCCACCTCGCCCTTCGCCTCGGCCAGCTCCAACCCTGCCAAGGCGATCGCCGCCAAGCGCAAGTAACCCTAGCGCAAGGCAGCCGGCCCCAGGGTGACCAGGATCGCGTGGGCGCCGCGATCCTGACAGAGTTTTACGCGGGCCTTGCCATCCGAAACGGCTTGGGATGCGCCGTCGAGCTCGACGGCCACGACGCCGCGGCTGACATTGCCGGGATTGTGAACCGCGATTTCGTAGACTGCGGAACGGCCTCTTCTGCAGGAAACGCTGCGGCTGAACGAATCGCCTGCTGCCGTGCGGGCGCGACCAATCAATGATTGCTAAGGCGTCTCTACTTCTATTCTGTAACGGGACCGGTGCCTCCTGGCTGTCGCCGGGGATGTTTCCCGGTACCGGATCATAGGCTCCAAGTGACCTTACGCCTCTCGACCTTCGCAGCCGTCGCTGCGGTCTTCCTTCTCGCGCCCTCCCTCGTCATTGCGCAGGTGCAAATCACGACCCCGCCGAACGGCCTGCCGCCCGGCCTCGGCTCGGGCACCTTGCCGGCATCGCCACCGGAGGGCCGCCTCGACGCTGGGCCGACGTCAGCCAAGCCGGCGTTCAAGGAACTGCGCCTCGACGCCCAGACTGGCGCGTTGAACTCCTTCGTCAGGGTCGGGCCGGCCACGAACGGCCAGAGTCAGGGATCGGCCGAGAGCCGCAGCTCCGGCTCCTCCATCACGGGCAACCCCAGCGAACGCCGGTCACCAGAACTGTTCAAGCTCGGCGGCAACATCAAGTTCTAGCCGCCTGGCGTCCGGCAGCTAGTGCCGTGCCGCCTGGCCACCATCCAGCGTCATTACCACGCCGCTGATGTAGCTGGCGCGATCCGACGCCAGGAACACCGCGAGGTCGGCGACCTCGTCGGGCTCCGCCGCGCGGCCGAACGGCATGTGCTTGGTAAGCTCGGGCCAACGCTCGGGATCGCCGAACTTCTGTTCGGCCTGGCCGCGCAGCAAAGTGAGCATGCGGTCGGTGCGCGTGGCCGGCGGGTTGATCGCCACCACCCGGACGCCGTGATCGACACTTTTCGATCCGACGGCGCGGGTGAAGGCCATCAGGCCCGCATTGCCCATGGTGCCGGCGACATAGTCGTAATTGAAGCTCTCACCCGCCAACCCGATGATGTTCACGACAGCGCCCTTCTTGCGCGCGTACATCTTTTCCAGCATGGCGCGCGTGGCATTGATGTAGCCGAACACCTTGAGCTCCCAGGCCTCGCGCCATTTCGGCTCGGCCATGCCGAAGATGTCGCCGCGCGGGATGGCGCCGGCATTGTTCACAAGAATGTCGGCGTGACCGACCGCCTCGACCAGGCTGCGCGCCGTATCGCCCCTGGAAAGATCGGCGATGTGGATCTCGACCGGCACGTTGTGGCGGCCGCGGATCTTGTCGCGCGCCGCCTCCAGCGATTCCTTCGACCGCGAGGCGATGTGCACAGCGCAGCCTTCGCCGGCGAAAGCCATGGCGCAGGCAAAGCCGATGCCGCGGCTGCCGCCGGTGATCAGCACGGTGCGGCCGGAAAGTTTTAGATCCATGTGGCGTTCTCCCCTTCGTATTCGAGAGGAAAGGTCCCTCGGCCTTCGGCCTCGGGATGACAGGGTGCGCCTATTACAACGCAATCTGTCATCCCGAGTCGCGCGGATCAGATCCGCGCTGAAGCGAGGGACCTTTCCTCATTTTGCGTCAAAGCCTGTAGGTACTGTCGATCGTGGCGCGGCCGTCGTCGGTCTTCACGCGGCCGTCCTTCACCATCTGCACGAGATGCGCCAGCATCGAGCGGCCGGCGGCCGTGTGCAAATGACGCGGCGTGTCGGCGTAGTTCTTGGCGACCATCGCGGGGATGGTCTGCCGACCTTCCTTGAGCCGCGCCATGATCTGCGCCTCGCGGCCCAGCCGATGCTCGATATAGGCCTGCACGAACGGATTGGGATTACGGATCTCCGAGCCGTGCGTCGGGATGTAGAGCGTCTCCTCGCGCGGCAAGAGCTTGCGCAGGCTGGCGAAATAGTCGGCCATGTTGCCGTCGGGCGGCGAGATCACCGCCGTCGACCAGCCCATGACGTGATCGCCCGACAGCAGCGCCTTGTCCTCCTTCACCGCGAAGCACAGGTGATTGGAGATATGGCCCGGCGTGTAGACCGCCTCGACGTTCCAGCCGTCGCCCGCAACGACGTCGCCGTCGTTGAGCTTGATGTCGGGTGCAAACGAAAGATCGCCCGCCTCCTCCGGCTTCTCGTCGCCCGGCGGCCGGGGATGCGGGCCGTAGGAATAGACCTTGGCGCCGGTCGCCTTGGCCAGCGCCGGCGTGGCCGGGACATGATCGATGTGGGTGTGGGTGACCAGGATGTGCGTCACCGTCTCACCGCGCACGGCGCGCAGCACGGCGTCGATATGGTCCTGCATGTCGGGGCCGGGATCGACGATCGCCACCTTGCCGTGGCCGATGATGTAGGTGCCGGTGCCCTTGAAGGTGAAGGGACTGGGATTGTGGGCGACCACCCGGCGGATCCGCGGTGTCACCTCCATGGCCGTGCCGTAGTCGAACTTGAAGTCCTTGATGAAGGGAATGCCGGGCATGAAACTCTCTTACCGCGTGGGGGGCGTCAGCTTGTAGAGCGCATTGCGAATGTCGGAGCTGACATAGACCGTGCCGGTGCGGCCGACTGCAACGCCGGTCGGCACCAGCGCCGGCGGCCCGCCGGGATAGGGCGCCAGCCCGATATCGAGGTTCGATGCGATCACCGTCTTGGTCCCGGTCGCGGAGTCGATGGCGACCACGCGCTTCTGGCCGACCTCGGCGACATAGAGCAGGCCGTCGGGTCCGACATCGATGCCCTCGGGGCCGGCCAGCCCGTCGGCCACGACCTTGCGCGCGCCGGTGACGACGTCGATCTGGCTGACCGCGCCGGCGGCGATCTCGGTGACGTAAATCAGGTTGCCCGGCCCCTGGGCCAGCGCCACCGGGCTGCGCAGCTCCTTGACCACGGTCGAGCGCGTCTTGCCGTCTGCGCTCACCTTGACGAGGTTGGCGCTGGCCAGTTCGGCGACGTAGATCGTGCCGTCGGCCGTCTCCAGCGCGTCGACGGGCGCGGCGAAATCGCCGAGGGTCGCGACTAGCTTGCCGGTCTTGCGGTCGACCTTCTCCACGGTGTTGGAGAACCAGCTCGTCAGCAGCACGTGCTTGGGACCCACCGAGATGCCGATCGGATAGGCGTGGGTGTCGCCGTGCACGCGCAGCACGTCGGCGACCGCGCCCGTCTGGCCATCGACCGTGCGGTAGCTGAACACATCGGCCACGTGCACGGTGTCCTTGCCGCCCTCGGAGACGACGGCGAGGTCGGAGGGGATGGCGAGCTTGCCCTCGACGATCGTCCGGTGCGCGCCGGTCTGCTTGTCGACCAGATAAATGCCGTTGTCGGTCATCGAGGTGACGAACAGCCGCCCGCGCGAATCGAAGGCCAGGTTGTCGAGCCCGGGCTTCAGCGAGGCGACCAGCTTCTTGGCCTTGCTGGTGAGGCTGACGCTCCATACGCCGCCGGTGCCGGTGTCGACGACATAGACGTTGTCGCGGTTCTGCGGGTCGATGTTGGCGGCCGCCGGCGTCTTGAACCCCTCGGCGATCACCTCGATCGCGCCGGTCTCGAGGTTGATCTTGACGATCTGGCCCTTGAACCACAACGGGCCGTAAAGGAAGCCGTCGTCCTTGTGGACCTCGAAGCCGTTCAGGCCGCCCATCTTTTCGGCGATGCGCCTGAGCTCGCTGCGCGAGAACGGCTTGAAGTCGGGCTTGTCGACGTTCTTGAGGTCGATCTCGTAGAGCGCGTCGCCCAGGAAGACTTCCGACACGAACAGCCTGCCGTCCTTGCCGAAGGCGATCGCGTTGGGGCCGCCCATGCCGTTGGCGACCTCGATGGTCTTGCCGTTGGGCTTGCGGATATAGACCTTGCCCAGCAGGAAGGCGGTCCACGCCATGGTGCCGTCGTCGGCGAAGGCGATGTCGTCGGCCATGCCCATCGGCGGATCGATGACGCGGTCCACCTCGCCCGAATCGACCTGCACGCGGTAGATCGTCTGTCCGACCACGGAGCCGGCGAAGAGCTGGTCATCCTTGTTGAAGGCAAGCCCGTGCACGCCGTGGAACCACGAGCCCGGCACCAGGAACTGCTGGTTGTATTCCTTTGCCGGCGGCGATTCGGGCAGCGCGGCCTGTTGCGCCAGTGCGCCGCCTGCCACGCCCACCGCAAGCGCCAGCGACGTGAAAAACCGGCCCAACTCCATCCCGTTTCCTCCAAGCCTTCTGCGGCGCGGACTTTAGACCGGGCACAGCAAGACTGTCATCCCGAGCGAAGCGAGGGACCTTTAGGGCAACGCGAAAGTTCCCTCGCTACGCTCAGGATGACACCGGTGTTGTATCAGCTAACATCTAAAGTGAAACAACGCGCATTCCGCAGGAGGGAAGCCATGGCAGGTCCGCTTTCGGGACTGACGATCGTCGAGCTGGCCGGCATCGGTCCCGGCCCGATGTGCTCGATGATGCTGGGCGACATGGGCGCCGACGTGATCCGCGTCGACCGCACCAAGAGCCACGTCATGGATCGCCTGGCCGACCCGAAATATGCCGTGCACAACAGGAGCCGCCGTTCGGTCTCGGTCGACCTGCAGAAGGAGGAGGGCGTGGATGTCGTGCTGCGCCTGATCGAGAAGGCCGATGGGCTCACCGAGCCATTCCGCCCCGGCGTGGCCGAGCGGCTGGGCCTGGGGCCGGACGTCTGCCTCGGGCGCAACCCGAAGCTGGTCTATGGCCGCATGACCGGCTGGGGTCAGGAGGGACCGCTCGCCAAGGCGGCCGGCCACGACATCAACTACATCGCGCTCACCGGCGCGCTGCACGCCATCGGCGTCAAGGACAAGCCCGTGCCGCCTCTGAACCTGGTCGGTGATTTCGGCGGTGGCGGCATGCTTTTGGCCTTCGGCATGGTGTGCGGGCTTCTGGAGGCGCAGCGCTCGGGCAAGGGCCAGGTGATCGACGCGGCGATGGTCGACGGCGCGGCGCTGCTGCTGGGCGGCATCTACGGCATGGCCGGCGCCGGACTGTGGAACGACGACGACCGCGAGACCAACATGCTGGACGGCGGTGCGCACTTCTACGGCACCTACGAGACGAAGGACGGCAAGTTCGTCTCGGTGGGCTCGATCGAGCCGCAATTCTACGCGCTGCTGCTCGAGAAGACCGGGCTCAAAGGCGAGAGCCTGCCGGCGCAGATGGACCGCAAGGCGTGGGCGCAGCTCAAGAGCCGGATGGAGCACATCTTCCGGACCAAGACGCGCGATGAATGGTGCGCCATCATGGAGGGCACCGACATCTGCTTCGCACCCGTCCTCACCATGAAGGAAGCCTCGCAGCATCCCCACGCCAAGGCGCGCGGCGCCTATGTCGACGTTTTGGGCTTCCCGCAGCCCGCCGCCGCGCCGCGCTTCTCGCGCACCAAGGAAGGCGTCAAGGGTCCCGCCGCCAAGCGCGGCCAGCACACCGACGAGATCCTGGGCGAGAAGGGCTTCTCGGCCAAGGAGATCGGTGAGCTCAAGGCGGCGGGAATCGTGGGGCCGCAATGACAAATGTCATCCCGAGCGTAGCGAGGGGGACCTTTGCTGTTGCCTTAAAGGTCCCTCGCCCTTCGGGCCCGGGATGACAGTATGATCCACGCCTTCGAACTGGCGGTTCGTCAACTGGGCGACCCGAAGCTGCGCGGCCTCATCTGGTGGTCGCTGCTGGTCAGCCTGGTGCTGCAGATCGGCATCGCCGTGCTGGCGTGGTGGGGTTTGAAATCCGTCGCCAATTTCCAATGGCAATGGGTCAACGACGCCATCGTCTGGCTGAGTGGCGCCGGAGTGATCGTGTTGGCGCTGATGCTGTTTCCGGCAAGCTTCGGCATCGTGATCTCGATCTTCATGGAAAGGATCGCCGATATCGTCGAGGCCGAGCACTATACGCAGCTCGGACCGGCGCATGGCATCCCGATCTGGACCGGCATCTGGACTGGCGTAGTGTTCCTGCTCGCCGTCGTGGCGCTCAACCTCGTGATGCTGCCGTTCTACATCGTGGCGATCTTCGTCGCCGGTCTCGGCGCGGTGCTGTTCTATGCCGTCAACGGCTGGCTGACCGCTCGCGTCTACTACGAGCAGGTGGCGCTGCGCCGCCTCAAGCCGGCCGAGGTCAAGGCCTGGCGCCGCGCCAATTCAGGCGTGCTGTGGCTCACCGGCATCGTCATCGTTTTCCTGGGCACCATCCCGATCCTGAACCTGATCGTGCCGGTGCTGGGCGTGGCGGCGATGGTGCATGTGGCACAAACGCTCAAGCCGCCCCTGGCGCCGGGCCGACCCTTTAATCCACCGGCTCGCGCGCGCTAAAGTGGAAGCATGAAACCGGCATTCGGGGCTCTCGCAGTCCTCCTTCTCCTCGGCGGTTGTGTCACCGACACCGGCCCGCAATATTCCCTGACCGGCGGCGAGAAGGGCGTCTTCACCTCGCGCAATGCCGGCACGCCGATCCCGCTCGACCGCATCAAGGGCCTCGACGAAGCGCAGCTCGCGGCGACGTTCGGCACCGGCGTGCTCGATCGCAAGGACGACCCTGCCCGCGCGATGCGTTACCAGTCCGACGCCTGCAGCCTGTTCGTCTATCTCTATCGCCGCGACGGCACCGCCTGGAAGGCCGAGTATGCCGACGCCTACGACCTGCAGTTGCGGCCGCTGCCGGTCGACCAGTGCGCCGGTTCGGTGTCGGCACAAAAGAAGCGAGTCGCCTGACCGGCTACCGCCGCAGGCCTTTTACAAGAAAGTCCACGGTCTCGCGGGTGGACTTGGTCCGCGCCGACTCATCGTAGGCCATGGCGTAGCCCTGACCGTCCTTTAGACAGGTCTGCATGACATTGGGATCCATCGGCGCTTCCCGGCCGCTGATGAGGAGAGCGGGCCGGGATGGCCCCAGCAGAAGGTACGAACATTCTCGCGTGCTGGGGTATTGCGGATAGAAGCGCGGAGCGCCCAGGCTAGGAACCGTCCAGGCGTGATACGCTCCCGGATAGATCGAGACGTCGATGGGCGGCGCGGGACCCGCGCTCCTGGCGTAGGTGAGATACTCCTCTGCCTTTGCGACCGGCAGGTTGTCGTCCTTCTCGCCCAACAGCATCAGGATCGGCGCGCCCGTATAGGCCCCGGGGGCCCCTGCGACACCATAGACGCCCGCCGGATAGTAGGAGACGTGGGCGGCAAACCGGTCTTGTCCCGGCACGAGCGCGGCGCGCAGCCGCTCGAAGGCGGCAAGATGCGCGACCTCGCCGCCGAACGAGAAACCGACGATGGCGATCCGGCCGGCGTCGATTCTCGGATCTCCGGCCAGCAGGCGCAGCGCTGAATAGGCCTCGGCAACGGCCGACGCCCATGGCGGACCGCCATTCGAACCAATCGCCGAGCCCTGGCGCATGCTTCGCGCCGTGGGACTGTCATAGGTCAGGGTGGCGAAGCCGGCTTTGCGGAATTCGGCGGCGTGCCAGCCTTCGTTCGACTCCAGATAGCCGCCAAGGCCGTGCACGATCACGACGGCGGGATAGCGATCCCGTGCCTCCTCGGGAAAGCTCAGCGTCGCGGCAATGGAGACCTCGGTGGTCGCCGCCTCGCGCGAGACGAGCTGGCGAAAGTCCGCATAGCTGCCGGATCGGAGCATCACCGTCTCGGCGTTGACCTGTGCGGTCGATACGGCGACGACGAGGGCGGTCATCGCCGCGAGCAGGTACCGGCGCATCTCAGTGACACCCAAGGCAGGTGAGCGGCACTTTGGCCGCGGGATCGGCGCGCCGCATGGCGGCGTTCTTCGCGTAGGGCGTACCCGCCAGTTCGGTTGTCATGCGGTCGAGATAGGGACCGGCCTTGGTAACATCGCCGAGCTGCAGCCAGCCGTCGGCCAGTGCGCCCAGCAGTTCGCCGCGGCCGTGCTCCGACAGCTTGCTCCACCGTGGCGTGCTTGTCGCCACGACGAAGTCGAAGTCGTCGATGGCCGTTCTGGTCATACGGTCCGCTTCGGGGCGATTGAACGGCCGCATGCCGCGCGCGAACGGCAGGAGAGCGGCGGCCCGCGGTATGCGAACCGCGATGTCATCCGGCGCCAGCGACACGGCGCGATCCATGTCCGCTGTCGCTTGCGCCGCCAGGGTCTGGCCCTCGGCGATCGCGCCGCGCTGAAACGCCTGGCCGGCCATGAACAACCGTCCA
>Ga0209648_10000711_pt1 | contig 25961 bp, 26 predicted proteins | sample GraSoi2013_115cm_FD_185830 | JGI IMG/M metagenome (GOLD analysis project Ga0209648, IMG submission 185830) | Grasslands soil microbial communities from the Angelo Coastal Reserve, California, USA - Sample 9_17_2013_115cm (SPAdes) (version 2) | ecosystem: Environmental > Terrestrial > Soil >... | reverse complement strand
GATGCCCGCCTCGGCGGGAATCGCGGGTGTCGGAAAGTCGGGCTCGCCCGCGCCCAGGTCGATCACGTCTTCGCCCGCGGCCCGGCGGCGTTTCGCCTCCTGCGAAATCGCAACGGTCGCGGACGCTTCGAGGTATTGCAGGTTGGCGGAGAGGCCGTCGGTCATGGCGTGGAATCTAAGCGGGCGGCGAGCCAGGCGAGACTCGCACCCACGTGCGCGCGCCAGTAGCGCCAGTTGTGCGCACCGGGCCACTCGGCGTATTGGTGCGGCACCCCCAGAGCGCCGAGCTCTGCGTGGAACACGCGCGATTCGTCGGTCAGAGCGTCTTCGGTGCCGCCATCCACGAAGAGCGCCGGAAACGGCCCGCCGGCGGCGCGTAAGCGCCGGGCGAGACGTGCCGGATCGCGCGCCGACCACGAAGCGGTATCGCTCCCGAACGCCCGCCCGATCGTCGCCCAAGCCCAAGCCCACATCGGCCGCAGCGAGTCCATCGACACCGCGTAGCGCGGCGGCCCGGCCAAGGGATGCGGCCCGGCATACGTCGGCGACAGGACGCCCGAGTGGCTGGCCGCGGCGGCGAAAACGTCCGGGTGCGTCAGGGCGAGCGTGATGGCGCCGTAGCCGCCCATGGACAATCCCGCAATGCCACGATGGCGCCGGTCAGCCCGGGTGCGGTACGTCGAGTCGACGTGCGCCACGAGGTCGTGCGCGACATACGTGGCGTACGCATTGCGCGTGGTGCAGTACGTCGTCCCGCGGCGGTCCAGCATCGTGTCGGCCATGCAGACGTCATAGCTCAGCGGCTCGGCCCAGTCCGAATACCAGCCGTCGTCGCCGTCCGGCATCACGACGATCATTTCCGCGGAACCTCCCGCAAAGACCGAATCGGCGACGCGGTCCATCTCCGCGAGCGACAACCAGTCGGACTCGTTGCCCCCGTACCCGTGCAGATAGTAGGCCACCGGATATGACCGGGTCCCGCGGGCATAAGAAGGAGGCAGGTAGATCACGTAGTGCTTCGACACGCAGAGGGCCGCCGAGTAGAAGCTCTCGACCTCAAACCCCGCGTGCGGCGGTGCCGCGGCACGCGGGGTTTGAGCGACGAGCGGAGCCGCGCAGGGCCCCAACAGCATGAGAAGGTTGAATGTTCGCATTGCGTTTCCCACGCCCCGAAGCTAGCATCCGGGTCGCATTTCCGCCCTTTGACAACCGAGGATCGTGTGTTGGGATCGAGTGAGTTGCGCGCCGCGCTGGAGCGCGGCCGCCGCGCCGTGCTGGTGCGACCGCCCGCGGTGGAACATGCTGCCGACGTCTGGGACGTGCTGCCGCCGCGCGTGCTGATCGTCTGCCCCGACCGCGCCACCGCAGTCCAGTTTGCGGACACCGCCCCCGCGGATCGCCGCGTGCATCCCATTACGAGCCTCGGCCGCGCCGCCCGCCTCCTCAAAGCCGGCGGCGCCGACGCCATCGCCGGCTCGCTGCCCGATCTCACCGCGCTCGTCGCACAATCCGTCCTCAAGCTCGACGCGTTCCAGATGGTCGTCGTGGCGTGGCCCGAGGGCCTCGTCGCCCACGATCCGCTCGCGCTCGACACGTTACTCGCCGAAGCGAAGGACGCTGCCCGACTCTTCCTATCCTGGGACCCCACGCAGCTTGGCGCCGTGCTCGAGCAGCACGCGCATCGCGCCCCGGTGTTCGGCGACCTGCCCATGGGCGAGAACGCCCGGCCGCTCGGCCCCATCGCGCCGGCGCGCTACACCATCGTGTCCCCGGAGCGCCGCGCCGCCGCCCTGCGCGAAGTCACCGACGCGCTCGATCCCACGCCGTGCGCCATGTGGCGGCACGGCGCGGACGCGCCGCCCGCGGGAACGGTCGCCGTCTGCCTTGATCTTCCCGACCGCGCTGAGTTCACAGCGCTGGCGCGCGACGCCGCGCCGGTGTTGGTCCTCAGCGCGGCACAGCTGCCTTATGCCCGGACACTCGCCCTGCCGCTCGATCCGCTGCCGTTGCCGTGGGCGTTGGAGCGCGGCCGCGCCGCCGCGGCCGAGCTACGCACGCGCTTGGCGGAGCGCATCGCGGCGGGGGGATTAGGCGCGGAGCTCGCCGTGCTCGAGCCGTTGTTCGACCGGTTCGATCCCGCGGAGGTCGCTGCCGCCGCGTTGGCGCTGCGCCGCGAGGCGGGACCCGCTCCCGCGGTGGAGCCCGCCAAACCGTGGGTCAAGGTCTGGGTGGGTGTCGGCAAGCGCGATCGCGTGGGGCCCAAGGATTTGGTCGGGGCCTTGGTAAAGGAGGTGCAGGTCGACCGCACGCAGCTGGGCCGCATCGACGTGACGGAAGCCTTCGCGATCGTGGAAGTGGCGCCCGGTGCCGCCGAGCGGGTGATCGCGGGATTGGGACGTGTAACGTTGCGCGGCAAACGGGTGACGGCGCGGCTCGATCGCAGCGGGAGTTAGCCCCCCAAACGCCGACGGGCCGCCCAGCGGGGCGGCCCGTGACCAGCGATGGCGAAATCCTCTGGCTTACTTCTTCATCGTGTTGACAGCCATTTTCAACTGCTTGCCGGCGCGGAACGCCGGAGCGATCGACGCCTTGATCGAAATCACGCCGCCCGTCTTCGGGTTGCGCCCCATCCGCGCCGCGCGCTTGCGTGCTTCGAAATTGCCGAAGCCCGTGATCTGCACCTTCGCGCCACGCTTGAGCTCGCCGGCGATAATGCCCTTGTCGTCGAACAGGGCTTCGATCGCGCGACCGGCATCGGCCTTGGACATCTTCGTCCGCATGGCCAGCGCCGCGGTCAGCTCGGCTTTGTTCACTGCGGTCTCCTTGTGAAGGGTGCAATCCCTGAAAACCCAGCCCTGCCGCCCCTTTTCTCGGGGGGGCCCCCGAAAACCCTCATAGCACCGGGATTATTATTGGATATCCCCCGGAAAAGCGCAAGTTTGCTGGATTTTTTGGGCCTCGCTCCGCCGGCAGGACCTCAGTCTGAGCGTCGCCAGCCGGCAGTGAAGCTGCCAGACGACAAAGGTGCAAGCGGTTGCCAGAGACTCAGTTGGCAGGCGACGCAATGACCGAACTGGCACCGCACACTTGGAACCGCTGGTAGCTTTGCCGTCTGGCAACTCCTCTTGCAGCCGATCACTTCCGACTGGAGTCTGACGCTTGTTTCACGGTACCCGTCCCGGTTGGATCGAGGTCATCTCCGGCGTGATGTTCTCCGGGAAGAGCGAGGAGTTGATCCGGCGCGTCCGCCGCGCCGTTATCGCCAGGAAAACCGTGCAGGTGTTCAAGTCGCATCTCGACGCGCGCTATGCCGGGCTCTACAGCGTCACGTCGCATGACGGCATCTCGGTCGAAGCCGCGCCCGTCGACTCCTCGGCCGAGATCGTGCGCCAGATCCGGCCCGGCACCGAAGTCGTCGCGGTGGATGAAGCGCAGTTCCTCGATGATGCGATCGTGGACGTCGCCAACGAGCTCGCCGACAAGGGCGTGCGCGTGATTCTCGCGGGCACCGACGTGGACTTCCGCGGCCTGCCGTTCGGCGCCATGCCGACGCTGATGTGCGTCGCCGAGGTGGTCGACAAATTCCAAGCGATCTGCGTGGTGTGCGGCGGACCCGCCACCCGCAACCAGCGCCTCGTGAACGGCAAGCCGGCGCCATGGGACAGTCCCACCATCATGGTCGGCGGGCGGGAGTCCTACGAAGCACGGTGCCGCCACTGCCACAAAGTGCCCAAAGCCGATGCCGATCAAACGGCACTGCTGTAATTGCTGAACATCGGCCTCACCGGCAACATCGCCGCCGGCAAGTCCACGGTATCGGGATGGTTCCGCCGCTGGGGCGCCACGATCCTCGACGCCGACGAGCTGGCGCGCGACGCCGAAGCCCCGGGCTCGGTCGTCCTCGCGGCCATCGTCAAGCGCTTCGGCAAGGACGTGCTGGCGCCGGACGGATCGCTCGACCGCCCCGCGCTGCGCGGCAAGGTCATGGGCGACGACGCCGCGCTGGCCGGATTGAACGCGATCGTCCATCCCGCCGTGCGCGCGCGCCGTGACGAGCTGCAGCAGGAAGCCCGCCGCCGCGGCGATTTGATCGTGGTGAACGACATCCCGCTGCTGTTCGAGGCGCTCGATCCCGCCCAGTTCGACGTCGTGGTGCTGGTCGACGCGCCGGTCGCGGTGCGTCGCACGCGGCTGCGGGCGCTGCGTGGTCTCGGTAACGACGATGCCGACCGCATGTTGGCGGCGCAGATGCCGGCCGAGCGCAAGCGCGAGCGCAGCGGCTATGTGATCGACAACGACGGCGAGCTGCCCCGGCTGGAAGGACGCGCCCGCAAGGTGTTCGCCGCGCTGCGCCGCCGCGCCGCGGCCGATGCCGCGGGCCCGCCGGGCCGCGTGCTCGTCCTGGCGAGCGCGGACGCCAAGGACGAAGCGGCCGACCTCGACGCCATCGCGGCGCGTTATGAGGACGCAGAGGCCGTCGTGCTGCGGGTGTCCGGGAAAGGGCCCGGGATTCGCAAAGCGCTGCAGCCCGAAGCGCCCGAGGCGATCGTCGCCACGCACGCTGCGGCCGCGGGCGCGCACGACGCCTGGCTCGCCGCCGGCCGCCCCGGCGAGCTGCTGACCCTGGGCGGTGATCCCGATCCGCTCGCCGTGCGCCTCGACCTGCGGCCGTGGGGCCGCGACCGCGCTCTGCTCGGCGCCGACGGCGCCAGCGGCCACGCACCGCGCGGAGACCTCTTCCCCGCCCTCAACCCTTTGCCTTGACAGAGGTTGAGGCCACCGATAACCTTTGCCCCGCCATGGCCAACATCCCCAAGGACCTGCGCTACACCAAGGACCACGAGTACGTCAAGCCGACCGGCGACAAGTCGGTCGTGATCATCGGCATCACCGACTACGCCCAGGGCGAGCTCGGCGACGTGGTCTTCGTGGAGCTCCCCAAGCCCGGCACCACGTTCGAGCGGGGGGCGGTGTTCGGAACCATCGAGGCGGTGAAAGCCGTTTCGGAGCTGTACTGCCCCGTCTCGGGCACCGTGGTCGAGGCGAACGGCGCGCTCGAGAAAGACCCAGCCGTTGTGAACCGCGACCCCTACGGAGACGGCTGGATGATCAAGCTCAAAGTGAAAGACGCCAAGGAGCTGGATCAGCTGCTCACGAGCGACGCCTACGCGAAGCAGATCGGGAGTTGAGCTGACCGCTGAGCGCTGAACCGCCATGCCCATTCCTTTAAGCACGCTGACGCATGCGGACCGCTTTGCGGCCCGTCACATCGGCCCCACCCCCGACGACGTTCGCGCCATGCTGGCCGAGCTGGGCTACGACTCACTCGACGCGCTGATCGATGCGGTGGTGCCCGACGACATCCGCCTGAAGAAGCCCCTCAACCTCCCCGCCGCGAAGAGCGAATACGACGCCCTGACGACCTTGCGGGCGCTGGCCGCCAAGAACCAGGTGTTCCGCTCCTACCTCGGCATGGGTTACGCCGACTGCATCACGCCGCCCGTGGTGCTGCGCAACGTGCTCGAGAATCCCGGCTGGTACACGGCGTACACGCCTTACCAGGCGGAAATCGCGCAGGGCCGGCTCGAGGCACTGCTCAACTTCCAGACCGTGGTGGCGGATCTGACCGGGCTGGAAGTCGCCAATGCGTCACTGCTGGACGAGGCGACGGCCGCCGCCGAGGCGATGCATCTCACCGAGGCGTCAACGACGCACGAAGGCCGGGCGACCTACTTGGTGGACGAGCACTGCCATCCGCAGACCATCGCGGTCGTTCAAACGCGCGCCGAGGCGCGCGGTGTGGACGTGGTGGTGGGCGACCCCAAGAGCTTCGCATTCAAGCCGGGCGTGATCGGCGCGCTGGTGCAGTACCCCGCCACCGACGGCCGCCTCGAGGACTACCGCCAGCTGTGCGAGCGCGCCCATGTCGCCAAGGCGCTCGTCACAATGGCGACGGACCTGCTCGCCCTCACCCTGCTCGTGCCGCCCGGCGAGTTGGGCGCCGACATGGCGGTGGGTAACTCGCAGCGCTTTGGTGTGCCGTTGGGGTACGGCGGCCCGCACGCGGCGTTTTTCGCGACGCGCGAAGAGCACAAGCGTTTCCTGCCGGGCCGCATCATCGGCGTCTCGAAGGATCGCGCGGGGCGGATGGGCCTGCGCATGGCACTGCAGACGCGCGAGCAGCACATCCGGCGCGAGAAGGCGACGAGCAACATCTGCACCGCGCAGGTGCTGCTCGCGGTGGTCGCCGGGATGTACGCCGTTTATCACGGCCCCGACGGTCTCAAGAAGATCGCGGAGCGGGTCCACGGCCTCGCGGCGGTGCTCGCGGAAGCCGTCCGGCGCCTAGGCTTCAAGGTCGTGCACCCTGCCTTCTTCGATACGATCGTGGTCGAAGGGGAAGAGGCGAAGATCAAAGAAGCGCTCGCGGGCGCGCGCCGCCGTCGCATCAACCTGCGCTCGCTGTCAGCCACGCGCGTGGCGATCGCGCTCGATGAGACGACGACGCTCGAGGACGTGGCGGATCTGGCCAGTGCGTTCGCGCTGGGCAAATCGCTGCCGTTCCAGCTCACCGACGTGGCCGCGGCGGCGAAACGCGCCATCCCCGATTCCTTCGCCCGCACCTCGCACTACCTCACGCATCCGGTCTTCCATCACCATCGCTCCGAGACCGAGATGCTGCGCTACTTGAAGCAGCTCGAAGACCGCGATCTCTCGCTCACCGCGGCAATGATCCCGCTCGGCTCGTGCACCATGAAGCTCAACGCCACGACCGAGATGCTGCCCGTGACCTGGCCGGAATTCGGCCGGATCCATCCCTTCGCCCCGCGCGATCAGACGCAGGGTTATCAGGAGTTGTTCGCGCAGCTCGAGGGCTGGCTCGCCGAGATCACGGGGTTCGCGAAGGTCTCACTGCAGCCCAACGCCGGCTCGCAGGGCGAGTTCGCGGGCCTGCTCGTGATTCGCGCGTATCAGAAGGCGCGGGGGGAAGGCCACCGCACGGTCTGCCTCATCCCCATGTCAGCCCACGGCACCAATCCGGCGAGCGCCGTGATGGCGGGCTTCGAGGTGGTCGCCGTGAAGACGGACGCCAACGGGAACATCGACGTGGACGACCTCAAGGCCAAAGCGGCCGAGCACGCCACAGACCTGGGCGCGCTGATGGTGACGTATCCGTCCACCCACGGCGTGTTCGAGGATACGATCAAGGAGGTGTGTCGCATCGTGCACCAGCACGGCGGCCAGGTCTACATGGACGGCGCCAACATGAACGCGCAGGTCGGCCTGTGCCGACCCGGCGACATCGGCGCCGACGTGTGCCACCTCAATCTGCACAAGACGTTCTGCATCCCGCACGGTGGCGGGGGCCCCGGCATGGGGCCGATCTGCGTCGCGCCGCATCTGGCGCCGTACCTGCCCGACCATCCGGTCGTGCCGCTGGGGGTGGAAAAGCCGTGCGGCACCGTCTCGAGCGCGCCATGGGGGAGTCCCTCGATCCTGCCGATTTCGTGGGCCTACATCGCGATGATGGGCCGCGACGGCCTGACCGACGCGACCAAGATCGCGATCTTGAACGCCAACTACATCGCCAAGCGGCTGACCGGACAGTTCGGCCTGGTGTACGCAGGCCAGCGCGGCCTGATCGCGCACGAGTGCATCGTGGAAACGCGCGGCTTCAAAGCGTCAGCCGGCGTGGAGGTGGAGGACATCGCCAAGCGGCTGATCGACTACGGCTTCCATCCACCCACGGTCTCCTTCCCCGTGGCAGGCACCCTGATGGTCGAGCCGACCGAGAGCGAGCCCAAGGCCGAACTGGACCGCTTCTGCGATGCGATGCTCGCGATCCGCGAGGAGATCCGCGAGATCGAGCAGGGCAAGGCGCATAAGCAGAACAACCTGCTCAAGAACGCGCCGCATCCGCTCGCCGATCTGATCGCCGAGAAATGGGACCGGCCGTATTCGCGCGAACGGGCTGGCTTCCCGACGGTCGCCACGCGCGAGCACAAGGTGTGGCCGCCCGTGGGCCGGATCGACAACGCCTACGGCGACCGCAACCTCGTGTGTACCTGTCCCCCGATGGAGAGCTACGCGGCTGCCGCGGACTGAGACGGCGCTGTCCTGGGCCCTGCTGATCGAGCCCGAGGGTCGGCCCGGGCCCGACAACATGGCGCTGGACCAGGCGCTGCTCGAGGAAGCGGACGAGAGCGGCGCCGCCTTCCTCCGGTTGTATCGATGGAATCCCCCCTGCTTGTCCTTCGGCCGCAACGAGCCGGCGCTCGCGCGTTACGACCGTGAGCGCATCGCGGCGCGCGGGCTCGCGGTGGTGCGGCGACCCACAGGCGGCCGCGCGGTGTGGCATGAGCACGAAGTCACCTACGCCGTCGCCGCACCGATCGCGGCGTTCGGCTCCCTCGCCGAGAGCTACTGTGACATCCACGCGCGCCTGGCGCGCGCGCTCGGCACCCTCGGACTCGACGCCCAGCTCGCGCCGGCCGGCCGCAGCGCACCGCTCGGCGCCGGCGCCTGCTTCGCCGCGAGCGCCGGGGGCGAAGTGCTCGTCGGCGGGCGTAAAGTCGTGGGCTCGGCACAGGTGCGCCGCGGCACGGCCTTCCTGCAGCACGGCTCGATCCTGCTGGACGGATCGCAGGACGTGGTGCGAGCGGTCAGCCGTCAGTCGCCGGCCGTCAGCGGGGAAACGACCCTATCGGCCAAGCTGGGTCGGATCGTGACGTTCGCCGAGGTCGCAGACGCAATCGTGGCATCGTGGGACGAGCCGTTCGGAGCCGCCGCCCCTTGGCGCCCCTTGGCGCCCGCTACCGCCCATTTCTCAGACCCCTCCTGGATCTGGCGCCGCTGACCGCGGCATGAGACTTTAGTCGCATGCGACGCGCGCTGCTGCCGCTTGCGGCTCTGTGTCTCCTCGCCACCGGCGCCCGCCGTCCGGCGGACTGCAGCGGCGACTACTGCGGTACTCTCGTCTTCGCGGCGGGCGGCCAGCCCGACATTCTGCTGCCGCCGGTGAGTGTCTCCGCGCTGTCGCGCGACATCCACGACCAGATCTTCCTGAAGCTCGCCGACATCGGGATGACGTTGAACACCGTGGGCGATCGCGGCTTCGTGCCGGTGCTGGCGAAACGCTGGGAGTGGCGCGACTCCCTGACGCTAGTGTTCCATCTGGATCCCCGCGCGCACTGGCAGGACGGGCCGCCGGTGACGGCCGGCGACGTGGCATTCACGTTCCAGGCGTACACCGATCCTCAGGTCAATTCGTCGTCGGCGCCGATCCTGGCGCACATCGCCAGCGTCACGGCGCGCGATTCGCTCACCGCCGTGTTCCGTTTCCGCGATCGCTACCCCGAGATGTTCTACGACGCGGTCTACCACATGCGGATCCTGCCGGCGCACCTGCTGGCGAGCGTGCCGCGCGACCATTGGATGTCCGCCGACTTCGGACGCGCCCCTGTGGGCGACGGGCCGTACCGTTTTGTGACCTGGACCCCGGAGTACCTGGAGCTCGCCGCGGATTCCACCTTCTTCCTCGGCCGGCCCCACATCCGGCGTTTGTTGTGGCGCTTTACGCCTAACTTTGACGTGGCCATCACGCAGCTGATCGCCGACCAGGCCGACGCGCTGGAAACGCTCGGGCCGCCGCCCAACGTGCCGCGCGTCCAGGCCGCGAAGCAGCTGGCACTCTACCGCTACAGCGGCACCAACTATGCATTCCTGCAGTTCAACCTGACCGCGAACGGCGACACCACACGCCCGCATCCGATCTTGAGCGACCGCCAGGTACGCCGCGCGATCACGATGGCCGTGGATCGCGTCAAACTGTGTCAGAGTGTGTGGGGCGACTTGGCCAAGGCGCCGCCCGGACCGATGCCGCAAGCGTGGTGGATCTGGAACGTGGGTACCACGCCGCTGCCGTACGACACGACGGAGGCGGCGCGCCTGCTCACCGCCGACGGCTGGGTGGACTCCGACGGCGACGGCATCCGCGACAAGGGCGGCGTCAAGCTGTCGCTGCATCTGGCGACGCCGACCAGCAGCGGGTCGCGGCACCGGTACGCCCTCCTCATCCAAGGGCAGCTGAAATCGCTCGGCGTGGATATCCAGATCGACGAGGTCGACCCGGTGACGTTCAACCAGCGGCTATTGGCCGGGCTGTTCGACGCCGCACTGCCCGCGTGGAATACCGATCCCACGCCGTCCTCGAGCTTCGCGCAGCGCTGGACCCGCGCGGGCTGGGGCCGCTTCAATTATGGCCGCTACGCCAATCCCAATCTCGAGCGACTGTTGGGCCAGGCGACACTCTCCGCCGCCGATCCGCAGTCCGCCGCGCGCGCGTGGCGCGCCGTGCTCGACACGTTGAACCAGGACGCGCCGGGCGTCTGGCTGTTCGCGCCCGACAACGTCGCCGTGGTGCACAACCGCGTGGCCGCCGTCACCATCCGCCCCGACTCGTGGTGGGCGCTGGTGTGGACCTGGCGCATCCCTCCCGACCGCCTGCTCGACCGCGACCGCACGGAACGCTGACATGGGGACGTGGCTCGCACGCCGCCTGATCGCGGCCGTCGCCATCGTCTTCGCCGTCGTCACACTCACCTTCTTCCTGATGCACCTCGGGCCGGCGAGCCCGATCGTGCCGAGCGCCGAGCAGCCCCTCGACCCCGACGTAGTGGCGCGCTTGCGCCAGCAGTTCGGTACGGACCAGGCGTTGTCCGTCCAGTACGTGCGCTATCTCACCCAGCTCGCCCACGGCAACCTCGCCGTGTCGTTCAGCCAGCGCCGCCCCGTCGCTGCCGCCCTCGCCGACGCCATCCCCAACACCATCGTGCTCGCCGGCGCTGCGTTGCTGGTCGACTTCGGCCTCGGCCTGCTCCTGGGCGTCGTGATGGCGGCGCGCGCCCGCAGCCGCCTCGACGCCGGCCTGGGCAACGCCACCTTGTTCCTGCGCTCCGTGCCGACGTTCTGGTTGGCGTTGATCGTGATTCTCGTGTTCGGCGAGCGGCTGCACTGGTTTCCGGTGGGCGGCACGATCGACATCGTGCGGCATCACAGCTTCTCGTTTCTCGGGCGCATCGCCGACCGGCTGTGGCACCTCGCGCTCCCGGCACTGACGCTGGGCGTCGTGGGCGCCGCGGGGACCGCGCGGTTTCAGCGCAACGCCACGCTCGACGCGTTGAGCGCCGATTATGTGCGCACCGCGCGGGCCAAGGGCGTCACCGAGCGGCGCATCGTGGCGGTGCACGCGCTGCGCAACGCGTTGCTCCCCGCCATCACGCTGTTCGGATTGGCGCTTCCCTTCCTGCTCACCGGCGCGGTCTTGATCGAAACGGTATTCGCCTGGCCGGGCATGGGCAAGCTCGCAGCCGACGCCATTTTCAGCCGCGACTATCCGGTCGTGTTGGCCTGCGCCCTTGCCGCCAGCGTGATGGTCGTGGCCGGCAACCTCGCGGCGGACGTGCTGTATGCCGTGGCGGATCCGCGCATCCGCATCACCGAGCGGGACCGCGCGTGAACCTGCGGGCGTGGCTCGCGCTGCTTGGCGCCCTGAGCGTCGCCTGGCTGGCGGCCCGCGCGGCGCGCCGGCGTGCTGCCGGCACCGCGGGGGGCCGGCGTTTCTTCGCCAGCCCGTTCGCGGGCCTGGGCATCGGCGTGCTGACGTTCTTCGCGGTGGTCGCGGTAGCGGCCCCACTCGTGGCGCCGTTTCACCCCGATCGCCAGCTCGATATCATCGACCTCGTCGACCGGGCGCCGTCATGGTCGCACCCGCTGGGGACCGATCTCTACAGCCGCGACCTGTGGAGCCGGCTGGTGTACGGTGCGCGCGTGTCGCTCGGCATCGGCGCGCTCGCGATGGCGGTGGCGTTGACGCTGGGCGCCGCCGTGGGCGCGGCCGCGGGCTACTTCCGTCGCGCCACCGACGTCGTGCTCATGCGCCTCGTCGACGTCGGCATCGCCATGCCGCGGCTGTTCCTGCTCATCGTGGCCGCCAGCGTGTGGCAGCACGTCTCGCTCGGGGCGCTGATTCTCATCCTGGGCGTCACCGGGTGGTTCGGCACCAGCCGGCTCGTGCGGGCCGAGGTGTTGAGCCTGCGCGAGCGCGACTTCGTGACGGCGGCGCGCGCGCTGGGCGCGCGCCCCGGACGGATTATCTTTCGGCACGTGCTGCCGAACGTCGCATCGCCACTGCTTGTCTCCGCAGCGCTGGGCATCGGCAACGTGATGCTCACCGAGGCGGCGCTGTCGTTCCTGGGCATCGGGGTGCGGCCGCCGACCGCGAGCTGGGGCAACATGATCGCTGACGGCGCGGGCCAGATCGTCGGCGCGCCGTGGACCACGCTCTTTCCCGGACTCGCCATCGCCCTCGTAGTGATGGCGCTGAACGCCACGGGCGACGCGCTGCGCGATGCGCTCGCCGCGCGCCCCAGCTCGTACGAGGAGGAGACGTGACCGAGCCGCTGCTCCGCGTACGCGATCTCCGCACCTACTTCGTCACCGAGCGCGGCAGCGGTACCGCCCGCGCGGTGGACGGCGTGTCATTCGAGCTGTATCCGGGGGAAACGCTCGGTATCGTGGGCGAGTCGGGGTCCGGCAAGACCGTCACGTCGCTGTCGGTGCTGCGGCTGATCCCCGAGCCGCCGGGCCACATCCGGCCCGGCAGTTACATCGAGTTCGAAGGCCGCAATCTCCTGACGCTCTCCCCGCCCGAGCTGCGCGCCATTCGCGGCAACCGGATCGCGATGGTGTTCCAGGAGCCGATGACGTCGCTCAACCCCGTGTTCACCGTGGGCGACCAGATCGCGGAGGCGGCGATCATCCACCAGGGCCTGTCCCGCAAAGCGGCGCGCGCGCGCGCGATCGAGATGCTGACGCTGGTGGGCATGCCCGATCCGGCCGAGCGCGTCGATCACTACCCGCACCAGTTGTCGGGCGGCATGCGCCAGCGCGTGATGATCGCGATGGCACTGGTGTGCCACCCCAAAGTCCTGATCGCCGACGAGCCCACCACGGCGCTCGACGTGACGATCCAGGCGCAGATCCTCGAGCTGCTGGAACGCCTGCAACGCGAGCTCGGCATGGCGATCATGCTGATCACGCACGATTTGGGCGTCGTGGCGGGCACGGCAGACCGCGTGGTGGTGATGTACGCCGGCCAGGTGGTGGAGACCGCCACCACCACGGAGCTGTTCGCGCGGCCCCGCCATCCCTACACCGAGGGCCTGCTGGCGGCGGTGCCGCGCGTCGACACACCGCGTGAGCAACTGCGCGCCATTCCGGGATCCGTACCGGCCGCGACGGACTGGCCCGCGGGCTGCCGGTTTCACCCGCGCTGCCCGTATGCGTGGGACAAGTGCCGCACCAGCGAGCCGCCGCTGCTCGACTCCGGCCCCGGCCACCAGGCGCGCTGTTGGCTCGTGACCGAGCCCGCGCGCCGGAGCGCCACCGCGTGACCGCGCCACTCCTCGACGTCCGCGGCCTGGTCAAACACTTCCCCGGCGAGCGCGCGTTCTTCGGTCTCGGCGCGGCGCAGCCACCGGTGCGCGCCGTGGATGGAGTGTCGTTCGCGATCCGCGAGGGCGCGACCCTCGGCCTGGTGGGCGAGTCGGGCTCCGGCAAGTCGACCGTCGCGCGCACGCTGCTGCGCCTGATCGAGCCCACGGCCGGCGCGGTGCTGTTCGAGGGTGCGGACGTGCTGGGCCTGGGACGCGTGGAGCTGCGCGCGTTGCGGCGCAAGATGCAGATCGTGTTTCAAGATCCCTACGGCTCGCTCAACCCCCGGATGACCGTGCGCGCCACGCTGCGCGAGCCGATCGTGATTCACAAGCTCGCGACGGGCGACAAGATCGAGCAGCGGGTGCGCACGCTGCTCGACGAAGTGGGGCTCGACGGGCAGTACGCCGACGCGTACCCGCACGAGCTGTCGGGCGGGCAGCGGCAGCGCGTGGGGATTGCCCGGGCGCTCTCGGTCGAGCCGCGGTTCATCGTATGCGACGAACCGGTCTCGGCGCTCGACGTGTCGGTGCAGGCGCAGGTGTTGAACCTGCTCGCCGAGCTGCAGCGGCGGCACCGGCTGACCTATCTCTTCATCGCGCACGACCTGGCGGTGGTGAAGCACATCGCCGACGAGGTGGCCGTGATGTATCTGGGAAAGATCGTTGAACGCGGACCTGCAGAAGCGGTGTATCGCGCGCCGCGCCATCCCTACACCACGTCACTGCTCTCCGCGGTGCCGGTGCCCGATCCTGCCGCGCCCAGCCGCCGCATCGTGCTGCAGGGCGACGTGCCGTCGCCCGCCAATCCGCCGCCGGGCTGTCCGTTCCACCCGCGCTGCCCGCACCCCAAAAAGGACGCGCGCTGCCGGACGGAGCCGCCAGCGCTCGTTGAAGTGGCCGCGGGACAGATCGCGGCCTGTCACTTCGCTCAGGCGCCGATGGCTCCGGGCGGCTAGCCCGAGTGCGCCACTTTGGGCGCCCGTTGCAGCGTCTGGACCTCGGCTACCACCCCCACCAGCCAGCCCGCCGTCAGCACCCACGCGCCGATCTGCAAGCCGCCCGCGATCAGCCCGCTCACGAGATACATCACGACCGGCAGACCGACGACGGTCAGACGTAGCAGCTGCAATCGTTCAGTCTTGGTGCCGCGCTGCTGTTGCCAGTAGAGCAGCGCACCGGTCACGACGAGCGCCGTGACCCACGCGAAGAGGCCTTCGGAGATCGGCCCCTTGGCGTCCCCAGGCCCAGGTTGGGGGAGTCCCGCATACAGATAGGCGCCCCACAGGGCCAGGAACAGCGCGCGTCCCGCGGCGTGGAGCGTACGTCCGTGCCGCTCCTGAAACCGCGCCACGGTCGGAAGCAGGGCCACCAGGGCATACGCCACGGCCGCGATCACCGGAATCCCGAGCAGCATGACGCTCGGCAGGTCGTCCCACGCGACGACGACAGGGCGTGCGCCGCAGCTGTACGGCAGGGCCAGCCCCACGAGCATCAGCCCGGCAGCGAGCTTCTTGAACATGGTCACTCCTTGTCGGGGTTAGTGCACCCCGCCCATCAGCTTCTTGACCGGCTTGACGATCGCGAACGCCACCAGCGAGGCGCCGATGCACACGGCGCCCACCACGCCGAACAGTTGCGGCAACGGCGCTGTCGAAATGAACCCCGCGGCGAATCCCGCGACCTTATTGCCGACCGAATCGGCGAGGAACCACACGCCGAGCATCATGCCCACGATCTTCACCGGCGCGAGCTTGGTGAATACGGAGAGACCCACGGGGGAAACGCTCAGCTCTCCAAGCTCTTGAATGAAGTAGCAGCCGACGAGCCAGAACGGGGACACACGGAGCCCGGGCGTCTCCTGAATCGCGGCCGCCGGAATCAGGAGAAACACGAACGACAGGCCGACGAAAAACAGACCGAAAGCGAACTTGGTGGGCGTCGTCGGCTCGTACTTGCCGAGGCGGATCCACAGCCAAGCGAACGCCGGAGCCAGGATGATCACGAAGATCGCCTGGACCGAGACGTACCAGCTCGACGGGAAATCGAAGCCGAGGATCCGCAGCGTGGTGTAGCGGTCGCCGAAGAGATTCAGGCTCGACCCCGCCTGCTCGTACGCGCCCCAGAAGATCGCCGCGAGCACGAAGAACACCGCCATCGCCGCGATCCGTTTCCACTCGGTGATGGTGAATCCCAGGAATCCTGCCGCTGGCGCTGCGGCCGCCATCGCGGCGGGGGGCGTCGGCCGGCGGGCCAGACGTTCGATCGCGGGTTGCAGGTGACGACGCCCCAACACGTATTGTACCAACCCCAACGACATTCCCACTCCGGCGCAGGCAAAGCCCAAGTGCAATCGACCTTCTGCGCCAGCCACCCCGCGATGATGGGTCCGATGAACGCGCCGAGGTTTATGCCCATGTAGAAGATGGAGAACCCCGCGTCCCGTCGCGTGTCCCCCGGATCGTACAGCGCGCCGACGATGCCGCTGACGTTGGGCTTGAGCAGCCCCGTGCCGATCACGATGAGCGAGAGTCCGGTGTAGAAGAACGGCAGGGGGTGAAGCGCGAGCGTGAAGTGCCCGAGCGCGATGATGATGCCGCCGATGAGCACGCTGCGGTACTGCCCCAGCCACCAGTCGGCGACAATGCCGCCGACGATGGCCGCCGCCCAGACCCCGGCGGTGTAATTCCCGTAGATTCGACCGGCGTGCTTGTCGTCGAACCCCAGGGCGTGGACCATGTACAAAATGAGGAACGCCCGCATCCCGTAGTAGCTGAACCGCTCCCACATCTCGGTGACGAAGAGCGTGGACAGCCCGCGCGGATGCCCGAACCAGCTCGGCTGCGTCTCGCCCGTGGGCGTCGTCATGCATCCTCTCGAGTGGAGGTCACGCGAATAGATCGTCCTGCAGGTGGCGCACGCCCGGCAGCGGCGGCCGCAGCAGGGCGCTGAGACGCTGCTCCCATTTTTCGACGTCGAAATGATGTTCGTGCTGCAGCGCCCGGCGCAGCACGGGCGAGAATTCGTGAAACGCTTCCAACAATTCGGCGGTGGTGGCCCGCAGCGCTTCCGCCTGCCCGCCCGCGCCCGCGCTCATGTCCGCGAGGATCGCCTCCTCGGTGCGCGAGGCGACGATCGGCTCGCTGCGGCCCTCGACATATACATCGGTGCGCTTGCCGGGGCCGCGCTTGTCGTCGATCGGCATCAGACCGACGATCTGGTCGGAGCGCCAGAACTTGCCGTAGCCGAGAAACACCATCCGCTGGGGCTGGATGTCCATGTTACCGCCTTTTCAAGCCGCGCCGTTGCAGGATGTCGTCCAACACCACCCGGTCGATCTTACCGTCCATGCGCACGCGCACGTCGTAATTCTCCCAGTACATGAAATTGGCGAGGGCGTCGAGGAACTTCTGGTTGGCCGTGCCTTGCGCGTGGTCGAGAGCCACTTCTCCGGCTGGCCTTTGGGCTCGGCCAGGAGAATCGGCTCGAGCAGTTTCACCAGGTCCGGCGTGATCGGCAGCAGGTCTTCGGGCCGGCTCTGGAAGAAGTACAGCTGGTGCAGGCGATACAGGCGCTGCAGCTCGCGGATCGGATTGGTGTCGTCGTAAACGCGGATGTCGATGTAGCGGTCGTTGTTGCCGAGGTAGCCGGCGTTGGCCCGTACCACGAGCAGCGCCGCCGATTCCATCCCGCGACGGTCGCCGCCGCCGGCCTGGCCCGCCACCAGCGCCGCGAGCAGGCGGTCGGCGAGCGAGCCCGTCGCCCGCGTAAACGCGTCGGCCATGTTCTTCACGGTCTGGTCCGACACCATGATGTTCGCCTGCGCCGCGAACGTCCGGCCCACGATCATCTGCCCCTTGCCTGCGGCGATGATTTCGCCCGACGGCCCCTCCGTGCGTCCACCCGCCCAGTCGAAGCAGGAATCGCCGGTCCAGCTCGCGGCGCGGCCGTGCGCATCCACCATGCCGACCTGCCGCTGTGCGGGCCGCGGATCGGTGCGCATCACGATCTGCATCGCGTTGGACGCGCCCGCACCCAGCGCCATCAGCTGGAGCCCCTTCTCGCCGTAATCGGTGTTGCCGAGCGACTGTGTGGCCACTGCGCCCACGCCTGCTTTGGCCCACGGCACGATCCCGCCGACATTGGGGAATTTCGACTGCACGGCGACGCCCAGATCCCCGGTGACGGAGTCGTAGGCGACGATGCTGTAGGTGTGGGCACGCTTGCTGAAGTCGGCGGGCGCGGTGGTGGGTTGCTGCAGCAGGGTGGCAAGGGCGGCGATGAGCATCCCTACTCCTTTCGCATTTTCTTCTTCAATTCCTCGAGCTGCCGCTCGGCCGCCGCTTCGCGCTGCACGCGGTCGAGATCCGCCTTCAGCAGCTCGTCTTGAACGTCGGTACCGGGACGCGCGCCGCCCGCGGCCTGGACGTCGCGCCACGCGGCCTCGGCCGAGCGCTCGGCCCGGTTGAGCGGCCGGCCTTGCTCCGCTGTCTTGAGCTGCGCGTGCATCTCCGCGAGGGCGCGTTGGGCCAGCGCCAGCTCGGCCTGCTGCGCGGCGAGTTTCTGCTCGAGCACCGCAACCCGCTCGTGATGCTTGGTGACGTAGCGGGCCGCCACCTCCACCGTCTCGGTATCCCGGATCTCGCCGGCGAGCCGGCCGCGGCGCTCCGCGTCGGCCAGCCCTTGACGCTCGGCCGCGAGGGCGCGCTCGGTGCGAACGCGAGCCTCCTGGATCTCCTGCACAGCGACCTTCGCTTCCACCACCGCCTCGCGCATCTGCCGCGCCAGATCGCGCAGGTCGCCCGGCGGCGTGGCGGCGTCCAGCGCCGCGCGCAAGGAGTCCCGCAAGCGCTCGAACAAGCGCTCAGCTCTTCCGGACGGTCTTGGCGAAGAAGGCCGAGTAGACGGGCTCGGCCGCCTGCGCCTGGCACTTGGGACAGGTGGGACGGGTGCGGTCGTGCTCGGCCATCGACACGGTTTCGCTCCAGCGGTGGCCGCACTGGCCGCAGCGGTACTCGTAGATCGGCATGGCGAGTCCAAGGTTATTCCTGATGGAAACACGGGTCAAGTTGACGCGCGGGCGGAACGGGGCAGATTGCAGGCGTGCGCACCCCGTCGCGCGGCGCGCGTGCCACCGTCCTCGTGCTCGCCCTCCTCGCCTGCAATGACGGGCTCCACCCGGTGCCCGCCCCCACCACGTGCCCCCAGCATTTCACCGGGATATGTGGTCACGTGACGTTCGCCGGGGCCATCCCCGACAGCACGGACGCCGTCTACATCGTCGCCTATCACACGTTTCCGCGGTCGCGGGATAGCCTCTTCACGTTCCAGCCAGGGATCGCGTTTCTGCAGGCGCTGCCGCTCGACAGCGCCGCGACGTTTTACTCCGTCGGGCTACCGACAGGCCGGTACGAGTGGGTGGTCGCGGTCTGGAAGAAGCTGGGAACGCTGACCACCGCGAGCGCCGACTCACTGCTGCGCGAAGCGGGCTTCTACCGCGATCCCGCCGACACGACGCTGCCGGGCGTGGTCAACGTGTACACGCAGGGCACGGACTCGATCGACTTCGTGATCGACTTCGCCCACATGCATCCGCCCTGCCGCTACTACAACCCGCCGTGCCCGTGAGACGCGCGCTCGCGCTCCTCGCGCTGGCGTGCGTGCCATCCGTGGCGAACGGTCAAGCGACTGGAGTCGTGTTCGGAACCGTGCGGGACAGCGCAGGCACGGCGGTCGGCTTCGCAATCATCCAAGGCGGAAAACGCGAAGTGTCGTCGGACTCCTCAGGCCGTTACCGCATTCAGCTTCCCGCAGGCCCGGTGCATCTGACCGTGAGCCGCATTGGATTTCTGAGACAGACGCAGGACGCCAGCGTCCCGGCGGGCGATTCGCTGCAGCTCGATTTTCGTTTCGCGGGAGGAATTCCGATCGAGATGCAGCCCGTCATCACGACCGCCGCCAAGCGCTCCCAGCTACTCGATCAGGCGGTCACTAGCGTGGCCATCGTCACCGATTCCGACATCGCGCGGCGCGCCGTCAACACGATCGACGAAGCGGTCGACAAAGCGCCCGGCGTCCAGATCCTGAGCGGTCAAATCAACATCCGCGGCTCATCGGGATTCGTGGAAGGCGTCGGCTCGCGCGTCTTGCTCCTCGTGGACGGCGTCCCGATGAACCAGGGCGACCGCGGCGGCATCGATTGGGACCTCGTCCCGGTCGATCAGGTTGAGCGCGTGGAGATCGTGAAAGGGGCGGGGTCGACGCTCTACGGCTCGTCCGCGTTGGGTGGGGTCGTGAACCTCATCACGCGCGCGCTGCCGCTCGGATTCCACGGCCGCGTGCGCACCACCGCCGGCTACTACGCCAACCCGCCGTCGGATCTGTGGCGCTTCCGTGATTTCACGGGCGGCGAGGGTGGCCTCGACGTCGCGGCGTCGTTCGGAACGCCCACCTTCCGCGGCGCATTCATGGGCGGTGACCGCCATTCTAACGGCTACGTTCAACAGGGCGGTGGGGACCACTGGCACGTGCTGGGAAAGGGCGAGTGGCACGCGGCTGATCGCACGCTGATTCGCCTCGCGGGCGCCTGGGCCGACGCCGATTATCAGGTGCCCGGGACGTGGTGCACGCGCGGTAGCTGCGACGACGGCGGCCAAGCCTACCAACCCTTCAGGGTCGATACGACGAACAACCTTGGTGCACACACTCGGTCCGCGAAGGGATACCTCACGGGCATTGTGGAGCGTACCATCTCGGATGCCGCGTCGTGGCAGGCGCGGGGCTCATGGTTGCGCACCAACTTCACCGACTTCCAGCCCAGCGGCAACGACGGCGCGATCGCGAACACGTTTGGTGTGGAGCTCCGCGGCGTCGTTCGGCCAGCACCAGACCAGATCGCGACCGTTGGTGGCGAGGCGGCCCTGTCCGACGTAACCGGGAACATCTTCGGCGTACACACGCAGGGCGAGTACGCCGCGTACGGCGAAAGCGAGCGCCGCTTCGGGCTCGACCGACTCACGATCGGCGCCCGGATGGACCTCCTCACGATCGACGGCGGCAGCATCACGGCCGTGGTGAGCCCACGGGCCGGACTTCTCGTCCCGGCGGGCGAGGGCACGTGGCGCCTGTCGGCTGGTCGGGGCTTTCGCGCGCCCTCGCTGGCGGAACGCTACGTAACCACGACCGCGTTTGGGATCCCGGTCGTGCCCAACCCCGCACTCAGGCCCGAAGAGGCGTGGTCGTTCGAGGTGGGCCATGCCCGGCCATTCGGCGCCCGCGCCCACGGCGACGCCGCGCTGTTTTGGACGCAGGGGCGACTGCTGATCGAGCCCACCATCACGATCAATCCTCTCACGCGCAACCCGCAGATTCAGTTCCGCAACCTCCAGCGCGCCCGCTTGATCGGCCTCGATGTTGCGCTCCAGGCCACCCCCTTCACCGAGCGCCTGAAGACGACCGCCGCCTACACGTTCCTCTACGCGCGCGAGCTCGCTCATGACTCGATTCCCGAGCAGTCGCTACCGTTTCGGCCCCGCCATCACCTTACCCTCTCGGCCGACTACACACTCGGCCACGTTGGAGCGGGAGTCGACTTCCGCTATTCCAGCCGCATGGATCGCGTGGCGATCTACGAGACGGATCCGCGGATCGCCGCCAAGGTGCTGGACCTGCGCGCGCAGTACGGCCGCGGGCCGCTCGCAGCCCACCTGCTCGTGGCCAACGCCCTCAACTACATCTATACGGTCGTGCCGCGCACCCTGGAACCCGTGCGCACGGTCACCCTGACCCTCGTGTATTCCTATTAGCTTTGGGCCATGCGCGTCCTGGTGGCCCTCCTCCCGTTCCTGGCAGCGCCCCTGGCGGTGCCGATCGGCGGTACCTGGGAGCTCGCCCGCATCTTTCGCACCGGTCCCGCCGCGGTTAGCCGGGCGCTACCCAGGGACTCCACGGTCTTCATCCGCGTTACCATCGAAGCCGAGCCGCATGGCTATATCCTCGGCACCCTGGAGCGGAGCTATTTCGGCGACGCCGAGCGCTCGCGCGTGCAGGGGAAGGCCGGTGATACGCCGAGGCGCTGGTTCGTCACCTATCGCATCTGGAAGCCCAGCTGGGAACGCGGCGAGACGGTGCTGTGGATGGTGGGAGACACGTTGCGCGCCGGCTCCGCCCTGGTCCCGGGCGCCGATTCGCTGGAGCTGCGGCGCGTGAGTGACGACGCACCGTATCCGAAGACCGTCCTCGACATCGTGAGTGCCAAATGAGCCCGCGCCGCGCCGCCGTCATCGCCCTCGCCGCCCTCGCCGCCTGCGGCCCGCGCTCGGGCTCGCCCGCCTGCGGTCTCGCACAGCTCGCCGGACCGACGCTGATCCTCCAACGTCTCGGCGACACGCGCGCGCTGCTGCTCGACGCGCCGCGCGGCCTGCCCGACCGCCTGCCGCTGCGAATCGTCGGCTACGGGGACCAGAACACAATCCTCGTCGGCTACCAGCAAGGTCAGCTCGTGTTGCGCACCGACCGTGACACGTTGCCCGCGGTGTTTACGAACAAGGCCGGCACGGACTCGACAGGGTACGCGCTGCTCGTCGCCGATGACAGCACCAACCGCGTGGAAGGCGCCCTCGTGTACGAGAGCCAGCGGCCGGGCGCGAGCCTCCCGCGCCTCGGTTCGCTCAGCGACGGCTCCCGGACCATTCCGGTGTTCGGCGTGAAGGTCAACTGGGCGTCGATGAACAACCTGGCCTGCCCGCTGCTGGGCCCGCCCGCGAGCCCTCCCAAGAAATGAGTGCCGTCGTCGCGGTCACCGCGCCGCGGCGCACCGACGGCGGGCAGGAGCGCGTGGCGCTGAACAGCGCGTATGTGCGGGCGCTCGCCGCCGTCGGTCTGATGCCGCTCGTCGTCCCACCCATCGTGGATGCCGCCTTGGCGGTGCGCGCGCTGGACAGCGCTGCGGGCTTGGTGCTCACCGGCGGTGAGGACGTCGAGCCCAAACGCTATAAGGCCGCGCCCCATCCCAAGCTCGGCGCCGTGGACCCCGCGCGCGACGCGGTCGAGCTCGCGCTGCTCGAGGCGGCGTGGCAACGGCGCCTGCCGCTGCTCGCGATCTGCCGCGGCATCCAGCTGCTCAACGTCTTCCTCGGCGGAACGCTGTTCCAAGACCTGCCGAGCGAGCGCCCGGCCGGCGTGCGCCACGCGGGCAATGGCGCCCGCCACGGCCTCACCGTAGAGCGCGGCTCCACGATGTGCGCCACGCTCGGCGCCACCACCTTGGACGTGAACAGCCGCCACCATCAGGCGGTGCGGGATCTCGCCGACGACTTGCTGGCCACGGCGTGGGCGGAGGACGGTCTGATCGAAGGCGCGGAGGCCAAGGACGGCCGACGCGTGCTGGCGGTGCAATGGCACCCCGAGGACGAACACGGCGACGCGCTGTTCCGGGGCTTCGCGCGAGCGGTCGCCTGATGCCGCCCGACGGCCGCCCTGGCCGTTTTCCCGATGGCGCCGTCGAATTGCTCAGCCGGCTCACCGTGCTGTCGCAGGAGCTCGCCAGCGCGTACCGGCCGACGACGGTCGTGGAAATCGTCGCGCGCGCGCTCACCGACGTGCTCGCGCCGGCGCAACTTACCATCGTACTGCTCGACCCCGACGCCAACCACCTCACCGTGGCCTACGAGTTGGGCGGCGGCCCGACCCGCACCGACGATCCTCTGCTGCAGCTCGCGCTGGCGCGCGGGCCGCTGGTGCTGCCGGCCGACGTCGCGGCCCAGGCGCTGGTGCGCGGCGCCGCCACCGGGGGCGACGCGCCCGCGTCGTGGATCGGCGCGCCGCTGCGCGCCGTGGGCCGCACGATCGGCGCGGTCTCGCTCGCCTCACACACCGCGGACGACTTCGGCCCCGCCGAGCTGGCGTTCGTCAACTCGGTCGTGGCCAAGGCCGCGATCGCGCTGGAGAACAGCCGCCTGCTCGAGCTCCTGTCCTCCGGCAAGCGCGAGTGGGAGTTGACGGTGGACGCGATCCCGCAGGCGATCTGCATCGTGAGCGCCCACGGCGTGGCGCGGCGCGGCAACCGCATCTTCGCCGAGCTGGTCGGCTTGCCCGTGACCGCGCTTCCCGGCCGGCCGTGGCTCACGCTCGTGCCGCCGGCCTGGTCGGAGGCCGTGGGGCGCGTGCTCGCGGGACCGGGCGGGCCCCCGGTCGAGCTGCGCTCGGGCGACCGCATTTTCCTGATCAGCGCGGTGCCGATGGCGGGCGCGGAGAGCGGCGCGGCGGTGTTGATCTTCGACGACCAGACCGACAAGCGCAGGCTCCAAGAGCAGCTGGTGCAGTCGGAGAAGATGTCCGCCATCGGCCAGCTCATCGCCGGCGTGGCGCACGACCTCAACAATCCGCTCGCGTCCGTGGTGGGGTTCAGCGACTTCCTCTCCGAGGCCGGCGAGATCCCGCCCGCGTTGGCCGAGCCGCTCGCCGTGATCCGGCAGGAAGCGGAGCGCGCGGCGACCATCGTGCGCAACCTGTTGTCGTTCGCGCGCCGCCAGGAAGGCGAGCGGGGGCGTCAGGCGCTGGGCCCGTTGGTCGACTCCGTGCTCGTGTTGATGCATAACGAGCTGATGGCGCTGCGCGTCGATGCGGCGCTGCAGGTGGAGCCGGATGCGCCCGACGTCGAGGTGAACGCCAACCAGATCAAACAGGTGTTCGTCAATCTCCTCACCAACGCGGCGCAGGCGGTCGCGGGAACGCGGCGGCCGGGCCGCGTCTGGATCACGGTCAAGAAGTGGCTGGATGGCGTCGCCGTGACGGTCGCCGACGACGGCCCCGGCATGAGCGAAGAGTTGGCGCAGCGCGCGTTCGAGCCGTTCTTCACGACCAAGCCCGAGGGCGAAGGCACGGGTCTCGGCCTGTCGATCTGCCAGGGTATCCTGCGCGAGCACGGCGGCCGCATCACGCTCGACTCGAGCCCGGGGGCGGGCGCCACGTTCACAGTCGAGCTGCCGGCCGCGGGACGCGGCGCGCGGCCGTCCGCCGGGTTGCCCACGCCTGCGGCGGTGCAGCCGCTGCGCGTGCTCGTGGTGGACGACGAGCCGCACATCCGCTATTACATGCGCGCCACACTCGAGAGCTGGGGCCACACCGTCCATGTCGCGGGCGACGGCGAGGATGCGTACGCCCTGGTGCTAGCGCAACCGTTCGACGTGGTGATCTGCGACCTGCGGATGCCGCGCCTTGGCGGACGCGAGATGTACCAGCGCCTCGTCCGCGAGCGGCCCGCCAGCGCCGAGCGGGTGATCTTCTCGACCGGCGACACTGTCCGCGGCGACACCCTGCACTTCCTCGAGTCGCTGGGCCGACCGTATCTCCGCAAGCCGTTCACGCTCGCCGAGCTACGGCACGTCCTGGCGGGCGTCGTGAAGCAGCTCGCCTGAGCGCCGTGACGGCCGGTAGCTTGGCCGTCCCTCGTCCGCCCGTCTAGATTGAGCCATGATTTACGTCTGCGTCCCGGTCCACGACGAAGCCAAGACCGCCGGCCTCGTCCTGTGGAAGGTGCGGCAGGTTTTCACGGCGTTCCCCCGCGAATACCAGCTCCTGGTGTGCAACGACGCGTCGACCGACGACACCGGTGACGTGCTCGCCACCTACGCCCGCGTGCTGCCCATGGAGGTCGTGACTCATCGCGAGCGCCGGGGGTACGCCAAGAGCGTGGAGACCTTGCTGCAGCTCGCGCTCGAGCGGACCGACCGTGCCAAGCGGGATTGCGCCATCGTCCTGCACGCCGACTTCGTCCATTCCCCCGACGCCATGGAGGAGATGGTGAAGCGGCTGGAGTCGGGGGCGGACCTGGTGGTGGCGGAGCAGACGCAGACCGCGGGCGCAGTGTCGCGCGCGTATCGCTGGGCCCGCCGCCTCGCGCCGCGCCTGCTGCCGGTGCCGGGCGTGCGCGATACGGTCTCGGGCTTCGTCGCGTTACGGCTGATCGTCCTGCGGCAGGCGTTGAAGCAGGCCGTGGCGGGCGCGCTGCTCTCGACGGATGGGTGGTCGGCCAACGCCGAGCTGCTGGCGCGGCTGGCGCCCCACTCGCGCCGTACCGACACCGTCCCCAGCACGGCACGCTACGACCTGCAACAGCGCCCGTCGCGCGCGCGGCCCTGGGACCGGCTGGTGCAGGCGTGGAAAGCACGCCGCGTGATCCGCGCGGCGCACGTGGCGGCGCTCGCGGTCCTGCTCGTCGCGCCGCTCCGCTCGCAGAGCGATTCTACACACGCCAGCGCGACGGCCACCGTCACGGCGGCCGCCACCGCGGTGCCGTTCAGCGTCGGCGAGCGGATGCTCTATCAGGCGAACTACGGCCCGTTCCACATCGGCCAGGCGACCATGGAGGTGGTCGGGCTCGATACAATTCGCGGTGCGGAGACCGTGCATCTGCGCTTCCATATCACGGGCGGCGCGTTGTGGTACCACCTGGACCAGTCGATGGAG
>Ga0209648_10000710_pt1 | contig 25965 bp, 26 predicted proteins | sample GraSoi2013_115cm_FD_185830 | JGI IMG/M metagenome (GOLD analysis project Ga0209648, IMG submission 185830) | Grasslands soil microbial communities from the Angelo Coastal Reserve, California, USA - Sample 9_17_2013_115cm (SPAdes) (version 2) | ecosystem: Environmental > Terrestrial > Soil >... | reverse complement strand
GTGCCGTTCACGCCCGCGACCGGCCGCCGATTGCTCGCGCGCGCGGGGCCGTACGCCGACGCGGTGCGCGCGCATCTCGCCGACGCGCTCACCGATATCTGCCGGCGTGCCGGCGCCTCGTCGGTTCACGTCACCTTCCCGACCGAGCCGGAATGGGACTTGCTGGGCGCGCGCGGCTACCTCAAGCGCACGCACCAGCAGTTCCATTGGGAGAACGCCGGCTACGCCAGCTTCGATGCGTTCCTGGCGGCGCTCGCCTCGCGCAAGCGCAAGACCATCCGGCGCGAACGCGCGGACGCGCTCGCGGCCGGCATCAGCGTGCATTGGCTGACCGGTACGGATCTGACCGAAAGCGTGTGGGACGCTTTCTTCGACTTCTACATGGAAACCGGCTCGCGCAAATGGGGGCGCCCCTATTTGACGCGGGCGTTCTACTCGCTCGTCGGCGAGAAGATGCGCGACCGCATCCTGCTGGTCATGGCCAAGCGCAACGGGCGCTTCATCGCCGGCGCCATCAACTTCATCGGGTCCGACACGCTGTTCGGCCGCCATTGGGGCGCAATCGAGCACCACCCGTTCCTGCACTTCGAGCTTTGCTACTACCAGGCCATCCAATACGCCATCGAGCACAAGCTCGCCCGCGTCGAGGCCGGCGCCCAAGGCGAGCACAAGATTTCGCGCGGCTATCTGCCCATAACGACCTATTCCGCGCACTACATCGTCGATCCGGCGCTGCGGCGCGCGATCGAGGATTTCCTCAAGCACGAGCGCGCTTATGTAGCGGCAGCGCATGCGGAGCTCGCGGACGCCGCGCCGTTCCGCAAGGAAGGATAAGGAGAGAGAAAAATCATGCCGGCTTACGATCCCAACAATATCTTCGCCAAAATCCTGCGCGGCGAACTGCCGTGCTACAAGATCTACGAGGACGACAAGGCGCTCGCCTTTCTTGACATCATGCCGCGCGCAAGCGGCCATGCGCTGGTGCTGCCGAAAACGCCCGCGCGCAACATCCTCGACGTGTCTGCCGAAGACCTCGCCCACGTCATGGGGGTGGCGCAGAAGATCGCCAAGGCCAGCGTCGAGGTGTTCGCCGCCGACGGCGTCACCATCCAGCAGTTCAATGAGAGCGCCGGCGGCCAAGTGGTGTTCCACCTGCACGTCCACGTCATCCCGCGCAAGATCGGCGTGGCGATGAAGCCCCCCGCCAGCGTGAAGGAGGCGCCGGACGTGCTCGCCGAGCAGGCGAAGCAGCTTGCCGCGGCGTTGCGGTGAGGCGCGCCCCTGAAGCCGTATCAGGTGTCGCCTTTGTGCAACGCAGCCAAATAAAGCGTCCGCCCAGTTGAGGAAAGGCTTCTGCGCGATTGCCGGCAAAAGGTCGGCATGCAAGGTTCTACTGGGGGATTCGACGTGCGAACCAGGACGAGCCACGCGAGCCAAAACCGTTCGTGCGTCCGCGACCTTGCGGTCGCGGATGAACCGGTCGGCATCCCGATCAGCCGCCGCGCCGGCCTGATGGGCGCCAGCGCGCTTGCCGGGGGAGGTTTGCGCGGGCTTGCGATCGCGGCCGGGATGGTCGCCGTCTTCGGTGGCGCGCCAGCCTTCGCAGCATGTTTCTCCACCAATACCGGTATCGCCGGCATTTGTGCCGCCACGCTCGCGAGCGGCGTGAATATCACTGCATTCGGCTCGGGTGCAAACGCGATAGGAACCAATGCCACCGTTTACGGCAATAGCGCCGGTGCGAACGGCTCTAGCGCAACCGCGACCGGCGCGACGAGCTTCGCGAACGGCACCAACGCGACCGCCACGGGCCAGAGTGCCAACGCGACCGGCACGACCGCGAGTGCCTTCGGACAGGGCAGCGTCGCCAACGGCGACGCCACGACCGCGATCGGTCAGGCCAGCAACGCCGGTGCGACAGGCGCGACGGCGATCGGCCAGGGCGCGAGTGCGAGCGCGTCGAATTCGGTGGCGATCGGCACCGGTTCGGTCGCCAACGTCGCCAACACCGTCTCGGTCGGCGACGTCGGCAGCGAGCGCAAAATCGTCAACGTCGCCGCCGGCACGCTCGCGGCGGGCAGCACCGACGCGGTCAACGGCAGTCAGATCCTGACCGCCAACCAGCGCGTGGCCGCGGCCTTCGGCGGCGGCGCCGGCCTCGACCTCAACGGCCAGCTCACCGCGCCGAGCTACACCATCCAGGGCACGATCTACAGCGACGTCGGCAGTGCCTTCAGCGCGGTCAATACGCAACTCAGCGGGGTCAATACGCAACTCAGCGCGGTCAGCGGCTCCAGCACCTATTACAAAGCCAACAGCACGGGTCCCGCGGCGCAGGCCACGGGCAGCAACGCGCTCGCCATGGGCAGCAACGCGCAAGGGAGCGGCGCCGACGCGATTGCCATCGGCAGCAATGCGCTGGCGACGCAGTCGGGATCGATCGCGCTGGGCAAGAACGCGGCGTCGCCAACGTGTCGTCCGCGACTGCGGTCGGCAATTCGGCGAGCGCCACCACCGCGAATGCCGTGGCTGTGGGACAGAGCGCGACGGTGCTGGCGGCGAACGGCACGGCGCTCGGCGCCGGCGCCGTGGTGCAGGCTGCCGCCACCAATTCGGTCGCGATCGGGCAAGGCTCGGTGGCGAGTGCGCCCAACACCGTGTCGGTCGGCGCACCCGGTAGCGAGCGGCGCATCACCAATGTCGCGCCAGGAATAAGCGCAACCGACGCTGCCACGGTCGGTCAACTCTCGAGCGCCGCCTCGGGCCTCCAATCGCAGATCTCGGGCCTCCAATCGCAGATCAACGAGAACGATCGCCGCGTGCGCGACGGCGTGGCGGTCGCAATGGCCGCCGGCGGCGTGCCCGCAGTACCGCAAGGCCGCAAGGTCGGCGTGTTCGGCAACATCGCAACCTACGACGGGCACGGAGCCGCAGGGATGGGCATTACCGGCGTCCTGTACGAGACGCGCGGCTATCAGGTTCAAGCCAACGGGGCGGTCGGGGTGGGTTTCGATACATCGGTCGTGGGCGCCCGCGGCGGCGTCGCCATGTTCTGGTGAACCGTCGGCGACGGGATCAATGCCACAGGCGGCCGCACGCACCGATTTCGCGGCGCCGGATGCCGCTCGATGCCAATGTGGCGAGTGCTGGATTTGCCGACGGATTCCAGTACGTTGGTGCCGGCACTCCGGCTGGCGTGACCTCGCATGGCCATACGCAACAAATCCATCGATTCCACCCGGCGCCTGGCTCGCATGATCGCCGTCGTGCGCCCGGCCGTGGCCATCATCGCGGGAATGGCCTTGTCGAGCGCACAGCTGCAAGCGCGGGGGTTGGCGCCGGTGCAGACCGCGCAGGCGCCCGCCCCCAAGGCTGCACCGAACGGGCCGGCTCCGAAGCAGCAGCCTTCGCCGCCGCAGGCGCCCAAGCCGGCGCAGATCGATCGCAACGGCGTTTTGATCCTGGTCCGCTCGACCCTGCTCGCCCTCGACCAGGCCAACAAGACCGGCAATTACACGGTCTTGCGCGATCTCGGTTCGCCGGATTTCCAGAACAACAGTGCGGCGCGGCTCGCCGAAATCTTCACCCAGCAGCGCCGCGACAATATCGACTTGTCCGGAGTCGCGGTCATCGACCCGCAGCTCACCCTGCTGCCGCAGATCGAACCCAACGGCATGATGCGCATGGCGGGCTTCTTTCCCTCCGTGCCGACGCAGGTGAATTTCGAACTGGTTTTCGCGCCGGTCGGCGGACGATGGCGCTTGTTCGCGCTCTCGGTCTCGTTCGGCCAAGCGGCGCCGGTCGCGCCCAAGCCTTGACACGCGCTCATACCGACCTTCGTAATGACTTGAGATTTTGACGGCGCGCTCGCGCCACCGCTCACCACAAAAGACGGATCACACATGCGTGCAGGGGCGGTGGTGGGCATCGGCGGCGCGCGCACAGTTTCGATCTGACCGGCCGCTGCATCAGCTCGCCGGAGCGGCGTCATACGCGGCCGGCCGAACCCCTCCAGCACCATGTCGAGGTCCTGCGGCGCAGCGACCGAGCACGCTGTCCGGGCACAGCGCAGCGCGGAGTGATGTGAGAGCGCCGCGGTCTTCGGCGCGGACGGCGTCAGCCTTCCGCAGTTCAACGAAAGTGCGGGGGGCCTGTACCCGGAAGGGTCACAGTCCGTAAGCGAGCGCGCCAAGCATGAGCACGACCTCGCCGGCGACAACGCCCGCCAACACCGATCGGCGCACGATCACGAACGCGGCGAACCCGCAGATGATGGCGGTGAGGCGGATGACCAGCGGCACGCCCGCAAGCGTCCCCGGCGGAAACAAGATGATCTTGGCGATGACGCCCGCGAGCACCGCGATCGCGACCGCGCGCACCCACATGAACAGCTCGGATTCGTCTGCGACGCCGCGGGCGACGACGAGCCCGAGCATGCGCCAGATTTCACTGGGCAGAAAGCCGACCAGCACCAGTAGCGTGTAGGCATGAAGCTCGCTCATTTGAGCGCCTCGCGCAGGCGGTGGATGCCGTAGGCGAGCGATCCGGCCACGATCCCGCTCCAGAGCAGATCGAGTCCCACCTGCCAAGCGGCCATCAGCGGCCCGAGCACGAGCCCGAACGCGAGCGCCAGCCAGTCCGACATGAGGCGGCAGTTGCGCGTGGTCGAAATCAGGAAAGATATGGGCGTGAGGAAGAGCAGACCCGCGGTCAGGAGCGGCGGCAGCGAGGTGGCGAGATAGTAGCCGATCAACGTTCCCGCCTGCGCCGCAGCCATAAAGCCAAAGCCCACGCCGTTCGCGAATGGGATGCGGGCTTCCCGCGGCAGCTGAGGCAGCAGCCGCAGCGACTCGATCCACATGGTCACCGCGGTGAGATGGGCGGGCAGAATGAGCGCGCGATAGGGGGTTTGCGGCCGCCGGATCAACGGCAGCAGCGAGATCACCATGGGAAGAAGACGCGCGCTGCTCACGCCCACGGCCAGCGCAGTCTCGACCGGCGCGACGCCGGCGCCGAGCGCCGACACCAGGATCACCTGCGCCGGTCCCGCCCATACCAGCGCGGTCGAGGCCACGGCCCACCCCAGGCCGAAGCCGAAATCCTGCGTCAACGCTCCGATGCCGACGTAGGTCCCGATCACGACATAGGCCAGAACCGACCGCCATGCGGCGCGAAAGCCGGCAAAAAACACGGCGGTCGCCGAACGTTTCGGGGAGTCGGTGGGAGGCGGCGGCGGCATAGGCTCGCGGACCTGTCCCATGGCGCGACCGCGGGCGCAATCGCGCTTTGGTCAAACCTGCTCCGCCGTGCCGTCGCCCTCGATAATTGCGATGTAGCGCTTGACCGAGCGTCGCACCGCGTCCTTGCCGCCGCGCGGGATGACGCGATCGAAGAACGCGCCGTAGATCACGTCGAACGGCCACGGTTCGAGCATCGCACCGATGCGCGCCACCGCCGGGGCCGAGAGCGGAATGATGTTGGGGTAGCTGCGCATGAAGCTCACGTATTTGCGGTCGGGGATCAGCTGCACGATGTCGCCGCTCAGCAGCGCCCCGCGCCCTTCCCCGCCCGCCGCCCAGTGCAGCACCGTCCCGCCCGCGAAGTGGCCGCCGCAGCGAATGAGCGTTATTTCGCGCGCCAGCGGCAAAGTATCGCCCTCCCACAGCTTGATGGCGGGGTCGGGTCGCATGATCCATTGCCGGTCGGCGGCGTGCAGATGGATGGGAACGCCGCCGAAGGCGCGGCTCCATTCCACCATCGTGGCGTAGTAATGCGGGTGGGAGATCGCGATGCCGGCAAGCCCGCCGAGCCCCTTCACGATCTCGACGGTGGCGGCATCGATGAACGGGATGCAGTCCCACAGAATATTGCCTTCGGACGCGCGCAGGATGAGCGCACGCTGGCCGATGGAAAATTTCGGCACCGACCCGACCCCGATCAGGCCGGACTCGTGCTGCTGATAGCAATTGAAGTGCCGGCGCGCGAGCGCATCGAGGGTGGTCCACCTCTGGCCGCCGGGCGGAACGAATTGACGCTCGTCCTCACAGATCGGGCAGGAGCGCGGCGGCGCATCCGACGGCGTAAATTGGCTGCCGCAGGTCTCGCAGATGAAGGCGGGCATTGCATCCCCGCGGACGTAGGGCGGATTAGCGTAGCGTAATCCGCCATACTGCCTGACCGGCCATCACGCAACACGTTTTGCATCCCGTCCTACACGCTTGCGGGGGCGATGATCGCACTCGTCTTCGTGCGCAACGACTCGATGAAGCAGCGCAAACGCTGAGGCCCACGCCGGGCGATAGCAAAGGCTGTGCGGGGGCGATCAACCGATCGCGTCTAGACCTTGACCAGCGGCACCTTCGGCACCGAGCCGCGCGGCGCCGAGCCGCCTTTCGGGCCGGACGGCTTGCGGCGGGGGCTGCGCCGTTTGGGCTTGGCCTCGGGAATCTTCTCGGGCTTCGGCGTAACCGGTCCGTCGAGATACTCGAAGCCGAGCTTCTCGGCGCCCGCTTCGTCCTTGACCGCGATGACGCGCACGTGGCCGCCGCCCTTGAGCTTGCCGAACAGAACTTCGTCGGCGAGCGCCTTCTTGATGTTCTCCTGGATCAGACGCGCCATCGGCCGCGCGCCCATCTGCTCGTCATAGCCGTGCTTGATCAGCCACTGGCTGGCCTCTTCCGACAGCTCGATGGTGACGTCGCGGTCGCCGAGCTGCGCCTCCAGCTGGAGCACGAATTTCTCGACCACCTTGGCGATGATCTCGGGCGTGAGATGCGCAAAGGTGATGATGGCATCGAGCCGGTTGCGGAATTCGGGCGCAAACAGCCGGTTGATCGCCTCGACGTCGTCGCCCTCGCGCTTGATGCGGGTGAAGCCGTAAGCCTGGCGCGCGAGGTCGGCCGCGCCGGCATTGGTTGTCATGATCAGGATCACGTTGCGGAAATCGACCTGCTTGCCGTTGTGATCGGTGAGCTTGCCGTGATCCATGATCTGCAGCAGCACGTTGAATAGATCCGGGTGCGCCTTCTCGACCTCGTCGAGCAGAAGAACGCAATGCGGATGCTGGTCGACACCGTCGGTGAGCAAGCCGCCCTGGTCGAAGCCCACATAGCCGGGCGGCGCGCCGATCAGCCGCGAGACGGTGTGGCGCTCCATGTATTCCGACATGTCGAAGCGGATTATTTCCACGCCGAGCGCGACCGCGAGCTGCTTTGCCACCTCGGTCTTGCCGACGCCGGTGGGACCCGAGAACAGGTAGCAGCCGATCGGCTTTTCCGGCTCGCGCAAGCCCGCGCGGGCGAGCTTGATCGAGGCGGAGAGCGCGCCGATCGCCTTGTCCTGGCCGTACACGACCTGCTTCAACGTCTGGTCGAGATGTTGCAGCACCACCGCGTCGTCCTTCGACACGGTTTTCGGCGGAATCCGCGCCATAGTGGCGATGGTGGTTTCGATTTCCTTGATGCCGATCGTTTTCTTGCGCCGGTTCTCCGGCAACAGCATCTGCGCCGCGCCGGACTCGTCGATCACATCGATGGCCTTGTCCGGAAGCCTGCGGTCGTGGATGTAGCGCGCAGACAGTTCGACCGCCGCCTTGATCGCCTCGGAGGTGTATTTGAGCTTGTGGTAGTCCTCGAAATAGGGCTTGAGGCCTTTGAGGATTTCGATCGCGTCCGGAACGGTCGGCTCATTGACGTCGATCTTCTGGAACCGGCGTACGAGCGCACGGTCCTTTTCGAAATACTGCCGGTACTCCTTGTAGGTGGTCGAGCCGATGCAGCGCAGCGTGCCCGAGGCGAGCGCCGGCTTGAGCAGGTTCGAGGCGTCCATCGCGCCGCCGGAGGTGGCGCCGGCGCCGATCACGGTGTGGATCTCGTCGATGAACATGATCGCGCCGGGATAGGCCTCGAGCTCCTTGATCACCTGCTTGAGCCGCTCCTCGAAATCGCCGCGGTAGCGCGTGCCCGCCAGCAGCGTGCCCATGTCGAGCGCGAACACGGTGGCGTTCCTGAGCACGTCGGGGACCTCGCCGTGCACGATGCGCCGCGCCAGGCCTTCCGCGATCGCGGTCTTGCCGACGCCGGCATCGCCGACGAACAGCGGGTTGTTCTTCTGCCGGCGGCACAGCACCTGGATGGTGCGGCTGATCTCGGCCGCGCGCCCGATCAACGGATCGATCCTGCCCTCGCGCGCCTTCTTGTTGAGGTTGATGCAATAGGCCTCGAGCGCGTCGCCCTTCTTTTTGGTCTCGTCGCCGGTCTTGGTATCGGTATCCTCCTCGGCGCCGCGCACCGGGCGCGCTTCCGACATGCCCGGCCGCTTGGCGATGCCGTGGCTGATGTAATTGACGGCGTCGTAGCGCGTCATGTCCTGCTCTTGCAGGAAATAAGCGGCGTGACTCTCGCGCTCGGCGAAGATCGCGACCAGCACGTTGGCGCCGGTCACCTCCTCGCGGCCCGAGGACTGCACGTGGATGACGGCGCGTTGGATGACGCGCTGGAAGCCGGCGGTCGGTTTGGAATCCTCGTTGCCGTCGCTCACCAGATTCTCGAGCTCGCTTTCGAGATACGCGGTGAGGCTCCGTCGCAGCTTGTCGAGGTCGACGTTGCACGCGCGCATGACCGCGGCGGCGTCCTGATCGTCGATCAGCGCAAGCAGAAGATGTTCGAGGGTCGCGTATTCGTGATGGCGCTCGTTGGCAAGCGCCAGGGCGCGGTGCAGGGACTGTTCGAGATTGCGCGAAAACGTCGGCATGTCGGTTCCCGTGTCAACGCGTTATATATGGCCCCGCCGTCCCCGCTTTTCCATCGTCGTTACTTTTTTTCCATCACGCACTGCAGAGGATGCTGGTGTTTGCGAGCAAAGTCCATAACCTGCGTCACCTTGGTCTCGGCCACCTCGTACGTATAGATGCCGCATTCGCCGATGCCATGCTGATGCACGTGCATCATGATTCGGTGGGCGCTGCCGTGGTCCTTGTTGAAGAAGCGCTCGAGCACATGGACCACGAACTCCATAGGCGTGTAATCGTCGTTCAACAGCAACACGCGGTAGAGATTGGGCCGCTTGGTCTGCGGCTTGGTCTTGGTGATGACCGCGGTGCCCGGCGCGCCCGCCCCTCGCCGTTTGCTGTTGTCGTCATCGCCTTGACGCGGGGCACCCGGTCTATTTGCGGCGCTTGCATTCATCGCGGTTGGTCTTCGGCTCATGGGTACTTTACGGGTCAGGACGTGGCAGCTTTGGGGCGCAAGAACAGCGGACCATCGATGCTTCATAATAAGGACGTCGCCGCCCCGGTTCCAGATTGTCATATTCCCGCGATTCGTCGGGAATTCCGACGTATTTTGTTTTGCAAAACCCGTGCCGGCCCGCCGGTGGCGGTTCAATCGACCGACTCAAATGCGGACAATTCGGGGCAAATTCGTCGGAAACCTGCGGATTTCTCCCGCGCCGTTGCAAGCTGCATGCGCTCGCAACCCGCCGGCGGCGAGAAGACGCGTTCGTAACGCCGCCGCCAGCGATCACCGGCCGAGGCCTGTGCGACGGCGCCGCATTGCCACCCTTGCGCGAGCAAGCTTCGTGCAAAAACAAAGCCCGGCACGTGCGGCCGGGCTCTTCAACTTGTGAACTGCGCCGAGTATGACGCGTTACTTCACCGAAGCGACTTTCCCGAACTGGCTCTCGAACGGCTTATAAGCCTCCTTGGCGAGGTCGGCGTAAAGCTCGCCCAGCTTGGTCGCCTCCGCCACGAAGGTCTCATAGGAGCTCTTGGCATAGTCGGTCTGCACCTCGATCGCCTTTTCGAGCGACTTCGCGCCCATGAGCTTCTCGGTGGCGGCGGTGCTTTGCTCGAACACCTTCTTGGAGAAATCCGCGATCTCGACCGTGATCGCCTGCAGGCTCTTGGAAAACGCCCCGAACGACTTCAGCGTCGCATCCATATTGTCCTTCCCCAACTTCTGCATCTCGTCGATATTCCTGACCATCTTCTACCTCCCGGCGGCGTCGCCGATTGCGTGTGACTTTTCCCACCTGTCTCCAGCCAGCGAGCCGGATGACTCTCCAGCCAGCGAGCCGGATGACACGGATATATTGCAGTGCACAAAAAAGTCAAGCTCTTATTTTGCAGTGCAATATGGTAGTCCGGTCCGGGGTTTAACGGTTTTGCAATCGGCCTGCCCTAGTCTCGACGAGCGTGCCGCGTGAGCGGCGGTGGAGAGCCGTCAAGGCTCGAAATCGCAAAGTCGCAGGACGCCAAAAAGGTCGGAAAAATTCAGAAAACCGCCCTTTTTGACTCGTCCAATCGCTTCACCTCGGCACGACAGGGGTGTCAGCGCTTCGCACGGAGCGCGAAGGGGAACGAGGGACGGGGGAAATATCATGCTGCGGATCCGGACCGGAGCCCGTTACGGGCTTCGTTGGGGTTTGTTCGGTTTTGTTGCTGCAGTTCTCACGCTATCAGCCGACCCAATAAACGCCGCGCCTTACGCGGATATCGTCGTGGACGCCAATTCCGGCGCGGTGCTGCACGCCACCAATCCGGACGCGCGGCGACACCCGGCGTCGCTCACCAAGATCATGACGCTCTATCTGCTGTTCGAGCAGCTCGACGCCGGCAAACTCAAGCTCGACACGCCGCTCAAGGTCTCCGCCGAAGCCTCCGGACAGTCGCCGACCAAGCTCGGTCTCAAGCCCGGAAGCACGCTCGCGGTCGAAGACGCGATCAAGGGCATGGTCACGCGTTCGGCCAACGACGCCGCCGTCGTGGTTGCGGAGGCGATCGCGGGCAGTGAGGACGATTTCGCCAGGCTGATGACGCGCAGGGCGCAAGCGCTCGGCATGAATAACACCGTCTACAAGAACGCCTCCGGCCTGCCCGACGACGACCAAATCACCACCGCGCGCGACCAATCCACGCTCGGCCGCGCCATCCAGGAACGCTTCCCGCGCTATTACAAATATTTCTCGATCCGCTCGTTCACCTTCCGTGGCGAGTCGATCTCCAACCACAATCACCTGCTCGGAAAGGTCGAGGGCGTCGACGGCATCAAGACCGGCTACATCAACGCCTCGGGATTCAATCTGGTGACGTCGGTGCATCGCGGAAATCGTTATCTCGTCGCCGTCGTCATGGGCGGCAGCAGCGGCGGCAGCCGCGACGCGCGCATGCGCGAGCTGATCAACGACAAGATCGCGCTAGCGTCGATCAAGCGCACGGCGCCGATGGTCGCCGAGGCGAGCGGGACACCGGATGTGAGGCCCGAACCGATGGTCGTGACCAAGGCCGAAGCCAAGCCCGCGCCGATGGCCGTGGCCAAGGCGGAGCCCAAGTCGGATCCTAAGTCGGAGCCTAAGCCTCAGCCGATGGTCGTGACCAAGGCCGAGCCGAAAGTTGCTGCGGCCAAAGTCGAACCGAAGGAGGCGCCGAAGGCTGAGGCCAAAGCCGAGCCGCGGTTCGCCGTCGCCAGCGCAACGAGCTTGCCCGTGCGCTTCAATTCGGCCGCGCCGTCGGCCGAACCGGCGGCGTTGCGGTCGGAGCCCGCCGCCGCGGCCATGCTGACGCAAACGAACGCCGCCGCCGGCTCGACCGACCCGATCCGGCCCGTGCTGGTCAAGACGCTGACGGTGAGACCCGGCGTGCGGACGGCCTCGCTCGCGGCATCGCAGGTTGCTTTGCCCGCTGCCGAAGCTCAGCCCGTTGCGGCGCCCGCGCCAATGGCCGCCGCGAAGGCGGAGCCGGCGGCACCGCCGCCCGCGCCCATCGCGGCCGAACCACCGGCACCACCGCCCGCTCCCGTGGCTGCGGCAAAACCAGAGCCCGCCGCCGTCCCGCCAGAGGTTGCGACCAAGCCCGAGCCGGCCGCAGCGCCGGCCGCAGCGGCGATCTCGGCGAAGGAAGAGCCCGCGGCACCGCCACCCATGGCGGCGGTCGCGGCAGCCGCAGCCAAACCTGAGCCGGCCGCAGAGCCAACCGGCGCACGTCCCGACGCATCGAGCGCGCCGCCCGCGCCTGTTGCCGCCGCAGCGCCCGTCGTACCTACTCCGAAGCCCGCGCCCGCGGCGAAAATCGCGGCCGCCACATCGACGGCAAAGCCGGCCGCAGCCGCGCCTACCGCAAAGCCGCAGCACCGACCGGGCTGGATCATTCAAGTCGGCGCGTTTCCCGCCGAGCAGGCCGCCCAGCAGCGCCTCTCCACCGTGCAAAGCAAGGCGTCGAAAATGCTCAGCGGCGCGGAAGCCTTCACCGAAACGGTCGATAAGGGAGGCACCACCTATTATCGCGCGCGCTTTGCCGGACTCGACAAGGACAAGGCGGAAGCCGCCTGCAAATATCTCAAGAAAAACGACGTCGAATGCGTCACCGTCAAGAACTGACGTCGAAGCGAATGACAGGGGCCCGCGTCGCACAGGAGCCGCCAGTGTCGCGTCGATCAAAGGAGTTCAGCGATGGCGGCGCAAAAGCACCTCCTTGGCTTCATTCACGCGGGCCGCGAGATACGTCGACCCCCCTTGGTCGGGATGCAGTTTCTTCATGAGCGCGCGGTGGGCGCGCCCGATGTCCTCCGCACTCGCCCCCGGCTCCACGCCAAGGATCTGATAGGCCTCCTCCTCCGTCATTTTGCCGCCGCTCCACGCCCGGCGGTGCGTGCCCGGTGCCGCGTCACCTTGCGCGTGTTCACGCCAGGCGGGCTCCCGGCGGTCGAGATACGCCATAAGTAGCGAGCGGCTTTCCTCGTCGATCTCGGGGAGGAAGCCGGTCAGCGTTGCGACGTCGAGCGCGTCCAGCGCCGCGCCTTCGTGCCGACCGGCGAGGATGCGTCCGCGCATGGCGCCGGTGTCGTGATCGAGCTCCATCTCCATGAAGGCCGAACGCACGCGCGAGACCTGGCCCGCGCTCTTTTGCGTGCGCGCGGCGAAGCCGGGTATGCTCCACGGCAACCATCCCAAAAGGCCGAGGCCGGTGAGGCCGAGCGGGATGGCGATGTCGAGCCGCCCGCGCACCCCGAGCAGCCCGGCCGCGGCGAGCGCACCCAACCCGCCGCCGGTCTTCAACACAACGGCGGCGGTTTGCGGGTTGACCTTGGTGAAGGCATTGAGCGCCCATAACGCCAGCGCCAGCACCACCAGGCCGAAAATGATCGTGGCCATTACGGTCTCATCTGCTCGAGCAGCTTGGTTGCGCCGCTCTGACGTCGCGCCGAGAGATCGGCGAGCGCGCGCATGCCGCCCGCGGCATAGGCGGCGGCCGCGCGCAACAGCTCGCCGAGTTCATGGGCCGCGCCCGGATCGAAGCGGCAATACGCGCCGCGCGTCAGACGCGCGATCTCGCGAAAAGCTTGTTCGGTGATGGGATCATCGCCTTCCTGGAACATGAAGGCGGGCACCCCGAGAAGCCCGAGCGCGCCGGCGGCGTGACAAAGCTCGTCGAGCTTTTCCTCCATGGCGTCGCCGACGAAAACCAGGGCCTGCACCTTGGTGGTCTGCGTCTCGCGCTTGGCGTGGGCGATGATCTTGCCGATCTGGGTATGGCCGCCGCGGCAGTCGATCCGCTCCATCAGCGTGCCCAGCCGCTCGGCCTGCGAGACCCAGTGCGAAGCCCGGCACTCGCCGAGGCCGCGGTAATAGACGAGCTGCACGTCGAGGCCGCCGATTGCCGCCGCCTCGCGGAACATGTCCGCCTGCAGCCGGCAGGCCGTATCCCACAAGGGTTGACGGCTCATGGTCGCGTCGAGCGCGAAGATGAGCCGTCCCCGCCGCCCGGGCTCGCCGGTCGGAGCGAGGCCCTTCACCTTGGCAAGGAACGCGTCGATCTCCGCGCGCGTTGCGGTTGCCGCCGGTGCGCGGCTGTGATCCGTCGGTGAGCGGTCGTGACGATCGTTGGCCATGGCAGCAGGCATTTAACGGGCGAAACTCCCGCCCATAAGGTGGCCATATCCGGCTTGCGGCGCAATGCCCGCGCCTGTGCGTGCCGAGCGCAGCGCGGTACACGTGGCCTCCCCGCCGCAGCTTTGGTAATTTGCCCGCCGCAAACCCAACCCCACGAAGCCTGTTCCATGCCCATTCGAGTCGTGCGCACGGTGTCGGCACTGCGCCGCGCCGTCATGCGGTGGCGGGCGGCGGGCGAGCGGATCGCGCTGGTTCCCACCATGGGCGCGCTCCATGCCGGTCATCTCGCGCTGGTGCGGGCGGCGCGGCGACGCGCGCGACGCGTCGTCGTCTCGGTCTTCGTCAATCCCGCGCAATTTGCGCCGCATGAGGATTTTGCGAGTTATCCGCGCAGCTGGGACACCGATCTCGCGGCGCTTTCAGCCATGGGCGTCGACCTCGTCTGGGCGCCAGCCGTGGCGGCGATGTATCCTCCCGGTTTTGCCACCCGCATCGTCCCGCAGGGGCCGGCAACGGCGGGACTCGAGGACAAGGTTCGCCCGCACTTCTTTTCCGGCGTGGCTACGGTGGTGGGAAAACTCTTGATCCAATGCACGCCCGACCTCGCGATGTTCGGCGAGAAGGACTACCAGCAGCTCTTGGTGGTGACGCGGCTGGCGGCAGACCTGGATTTGCCGGTGAAGATCGTCGCGGTCGCGACCGTGCGCGAAGCGGACGGCCTCGCTTTGTCCTCGCGCAACAGCTATCTGTCGGCAGGCGAGCGCGCGGCCGCGCCCACGCTTTACCGCGTGCTCGAGGATTGCGCCGGCAAGATTGCGCGCGGGGCGCTCCCCGCGCGCGCGCTCGACGAAGCCGCTGCCGCCATCGAGCGCGCCGGCTTCGTGCTCGACTATCTCGAAGCCCGCCACGCCGACACCCTCGCGCCGTTATCCTCGCTCGCGGATGGTCCGATCCGGCTGCTCGTGGCCGCGCGCATCGGCAAGACGCGGCTCATCGACAATATCGCGGTGTGAGCAATCGCTGCGATAACGGCGAGCGAAGGCGCGCGGCGCTACTTCTTCACCTTCAGCGGATCCTTGACGTCGTCGAACTTGGCGAATTCGGTGTTCCACAGCTCGCCGTTGATCTTCTCGACCTTGCGAATGTAGATGGGCTGCACGATGTCGCGCGTCTCCGGATCGATCGACATCATTCCGCGCGGGCTTTCCCATTTCATGCCCTTCATCGCGGCGATGAGGCTGTCGCCGTCGGTCTTGCCTTGGGTCTTCTTGAGCGCCTCGTAGATGAGGTGCATGCCGTCATAGCCGCCGACCGATACGAAGTTCGGACGGAAGTTGTTCGCCTTCTTGAAGTCCTCGACGTATTTCTTGTTGAGCGCGGAATCGTGCGAGGCGGAATAATCATGCGCCGTCACGATCCCCAGCATCTGATCGCCCATGTTGTTGAGCTCGTCGTCGTCGGTGAGATCGCCCGGGCCGATGATCCTGATCCCGGAACTGGCCAGGCCGCGCTCGGCGAACTGCTTGGCGAAAATGCCGGCCTGCGTGCCGGGGAAGTAGATGAAGGCGGTATCGGGGTTGAGGTCGCGGATGCGCTGCAGGAACGGCGCAAAGTCCGGATTGGCCAGCGGAATGCGGATCGATTCGATGATCTGGCCGCCGAGCTCGGTGAAGCGCTGCTTGAATGCGGTCTCCGCTTCGGTGCCCGGCGCCCATTCGTTGACCAGCGTGACGACCCGCTTGCTGCCGTTCTTGGCCGCCCACTCGCCCATGATCCAGGACGATTGCGCCAGAATGAAGCTGGTGCGGACGAAATAGGGCGACGCGGTGGTGGTCACCGAGGCGCCCGAGATCATGACGACGGTCGCGATCTTCGCCTGGGTGACGAGCGGACCATAGGCAAGCACGGTCGGCGTGATCCCGCCGGCGATGATGTGCACCTTGTCGTTGACGATCATCTCCTGCACGAGGCGCCGCGCGTTGTCGGCCACGCCGGCATCATCGCGCAGGATGATTTCGATCTTCTTGCCGGCGACCGTGTTGCCGTGGTGCTGGAGGTAAAGTCGCGCGCCGGCCGAGGCCTGCCGACCGGCGGCGGCAAAACCGGCGCCGGTCATGGCAAAGCTCATGCCGATCTTGACCACCTCTTGCGCGGCCGCCGCGCCCGCGCTCAGCGCGACCGTCGCCGCCGTTGTGAGCGCGATCATGAATTGGCTCAATCGCATGTCGTTCCTCCCGTGGTGACGCCTATTTTCGGCTTCTGCTTGCTGTCTAGCACACGGTGCGATGATCGACGACGGGCGTCAGGTCACAGGAGGCCGAGCCCTCGCAGCTCGCGACGCAGCGCCTCCGGCATGTTCTTGGCGCCCGGCGCGGCGCGGTCGAGGTCGCGTGGAGCATCGCCGACCGCGAGGTAGCGCCAGCCTTGGAACGCCCGCCACGGCCGCGGCTCGACCAGGATGAGCTTGGGCTCGAGCACCAGATGGCAGCGGCCGACGCCCTCCTTGTCGACGAATGGGCGCACATCGAGCAGCCGCTGCCGGCACATGATCTCGCCGCGGATCACCCAATAGAGCGAGCCGCCGCCGCGCAGCTCCTCGGAGCGCTTGGGCACCATGCGCGTCCTGTGCATGTGCTCGGGCGAGAGCCCGCGCTTCCTGCGCTGCTTGAGTTTCTCGCGGATCCAGTCCTCGAGGTCTTTGACCGAATCGCAGCCGACGCAAAGCTTGATGAGATGAAGGGTCACGGGTGGATGTTGCCGAACCAACTGTGACGAAATCATAGCGCGCGGGGCTTGCGTTGCCATGCGCCCGGTAAGCTTATCCTCAGAAGATGGGCGCAGTTACTGCGCGGGAGCGGAGGGCACCGGCGTCGCGCGCGCGGGGGCGGCGCTCGCGGGCGGGCGCGCCTGCGAATTCGTTTGCGCCGGCCGGCGTGGCGGCGTCGGCGTGGCGGCGTCGGCCGCGCCGGTCGTGTCTTGGGGCGGCCGCTGCTCTTGGGGCGGCCGCTGCGCCGGCGGCGGTTCCGCGGTCATGATATTGACCGGCGGGATCGAGGTCGCCGACGGGAAGAAGAGGTTATTCGGCACCTTCGCCGCCGCGCTCGGTGCAGGGGACGGCGGGGTGCTCGCGAGCGCCCGGCCGCCGGCGGCCGGCCAGTTCGCCGCATAAGTCTTGATCCGCGCGTCGAACGGGCGCTCCGCGAGATTGACTTTGATGCGGCTGGTGTCTCCCAGCCAGGCGAAGGCGCGGCACTGATCCGGCGCGCAGCCGTCGCGCACCGCGAGCACATGCGCCACGACGCCGAAGCGGTCGGCCTCGAGCGCACGGCGCAGGGCGAGCATGCCGGAGGCGGTCTCGCCGTGGCGCCCGAGCTCGCGGGCGGAGGCCAAGAGCGAGAGTTGCGCGGCCACATAGGATACCGCCGCGGCGCTTGCTTCGGGGCTCGCGAAAAGCGCCTTTTCGCACGCAGCCTCCACCGTCTCGCCGGCGATCGCATCGAGGCAGCCCAACGCGGAACCCGGCATGAACGCACGCGTCGCCAGCTCGAAGCCACGGGCATCGAGCGCGCGCTGCGCGGCGGCAAGATCGCGGCGGGCGAAATGATCGCGCGCCCACCATCCGGCCAAGGCGAGGATCAGCACGAGGATCGCCACGGACACGCTCGTGCCCTCGCCGCGGCCGCGCACGAGGGCGAGCGCGCAAGCGAGCACGAGGACTGCGGCAATGGCGACAACCGCCCACACCGGGAGCGACACGATGCCGGTCAAATCAAGGGCCGTTTCGCCAGCGCGATCGAGCATGAGCCACTACTCCGGGGAGCAGTATGGCTCAATGGGGGCAGCGGTGGCCACCCCTGCCGGGCCTTTGCGCACGCGCGAGCGCTTGCGCACAAGCGGCTTCCACTTTGCTGAATGCGTTCCGGCTTGGAACGGTGGAGCTAATTCAGCGGGAAAACTCGAGCTGGCTTTCCCTGGCCACGCGCTCGAACACCTCATTCGCATTTTTGATGCGATATTGGTAATCGGCGCCGTCGGAGGGGAGCAGCTTCACCACCTCATAGGTACTGTTGGCGACCATGTGACCAATCGGACGCGACGTGAAGTAGACAGTCTGGCCGATCTGATACTTGTGTTCTTGCAACGCGGTTCTCCTACACTCGAACGATACGGATTGGCTCGTTTTGAGCGGTGTTCCCCCGATAGCGGCGGAATATAGCAGCAAATCTAGAAATTGCCTCGAAAATTCCGTTTTTCGTTCGGCATCGGTTTCCGTCGGGTCTGTAGACAAATAGTAAGTCTGGCCAATAGTTTAGACGCAATCATTCAATCGAATTCACCGCATGTCCGGGTCCCCGTCATAGCGGGCATGCTGCCGCGGGCAGTCGAAAGTGCAACCGTCGGGCTGATGCCGAACGCTGCGCCGACGCGATTCGGTTGAGCGCCGGAGGTCCAAAATCCGAGCCTCGATCGCGGTCTCGCGCGCGGCCCCGAAACACAATGGCGCCGCGTTCATGGCCTACCGGGCTCGCAGCAAGGGGCAGCACGGGGGACTCCATGCGCTTGATCGTCGGCATCATCATCGGCTGCGCGCTGACCGTTGGCGGCGCCTATATCGCCGACACCGTCTCGGCCGCCGGGGCCAAGCCAGTCATGGTGAACTGGGAGGTGGTGGCGAAAAACCTGGACAGCGTCACCACCCTCGCGCGCGCGGGCTGGAAGCGAATAGCCGGGTGATTGATCGGCGCGCGCACTCCCTTTGCGCCCTCTGGCGACTTTCCTAGAGCGGCGCGCAGCCGCCCTCACCTGCGATTGCCGATCGCCGAGAACGATCAGGCCCGCACTTCCTGGCGCTGGAAGACGACATATGCGGCGACGAAGAGCAGGATCGCGCCTGCCACCAGGCCCACGATCTGCGGCCACACGATCAGCACGCTTTGCAGGAGCGGTATCGGCGCATCCGGGATGGCGCCGCGCTCGATCAGGGCGAGGCCCAGTGCCGCGAGCATGGATTGCTGCGTCGAGCGCACGGACGGATCGAGCACGACCGCAACGATCTCGTTGAACAACACGGTCGGAGAAAGCCGCGCGAACGCCTGCCGCGTGTCGAGCACGCCCAAGACATCCCCTGCGGTGGTGACCGCGTCGGCCAGCGCCGGCGAGAACAGCGGCCAGAGAATGGTCAGAAACAACCACAAGCCGAGCGCGACCAGCGCAGCCGTCGCCGCCGAGCGGAACACGACCGAGCACAGCAGCGCGAGCGCGAACCAGAAGCCGGCATAGACCATGGTGACCACGAGCAAGACCAGCGCGCGCGCCATCTCTTCGGCGTTCGGGGGAACCCCAAGCCCGAGCAACCCGAGGCCGATGACCAGCAGCCACAACACGATCAAGCTGACCGACAGGGTGAACAGCCCGGCGGCGAATTTTCCGAACAGCAGGGCGTCGCGATAGATCGGCTGCGCGAGGATGCGCGAGAGGGTGCGGCGGTTGTGCTCGCCATTGACCGAGTCGAAGCCGAGCCCGATCGCGAACAGCGGCACCAGGAAGGACAGCAGCGCGACCAGCGGTATGGGTGCACCGCGGGTGAACAAGCGCAGGAACAGGAACGGATCTTCGGCCGTGATCTCCTTGATTTGATCGACGGCGCCGCGGACCACGGCGATCGCGGTGGCCACCACCAGAACGACGAGCACCACCACGAGGATGCTGGTGAAGTGATCTGCGATCTCCTTCAACGTCACGACCCCGAAACCGTGCAAGGCCGAACCTTCACGTCGCATGCAGCTCTCCCTCGTGGGTCTGGAAGTAGCGGGAGTAAATCGCCTCGAGGCTCGGCTCCTCGACCGACAGACGCAACAGGCGCCCGCCGGCTGCCACCACCGCGGCCGCGGCTTCCGGCCGCACGTCGCCGGTGGCCAGCAATCGGAGGCGATTGGCGCCCGCCGGTTCGACCTGTTGCACCCCGGGGATCGCCGCGATGCGTTCGGCAAGGCCCTGCCCTTCGGCTTCCACCTCGACGCGGAAGCCGCCGCCGAGCACCTCGCGGCCGAGCTCCGACACCGTGCCGATGAGCGCGATCTTGCCTTGATTGAACAGCGCCACGCGATCGCAAACGCTTTGCACCCGTTCGAGCAGGTGCGAGGACAACAGCACGCTCACACCACGCTTTTTGAGCTCGCGGATGATCTCGAGCAACTCGACGGTGGCCTGCGGGTCGAGACCCGACGTCGGTTCGTCGAGGATCGCGATCTGCGCCTCCTTCATCAGGATTTCGGCGACGCCGAGTCGCTGGCGCATGCCGCGTGAAAAGGTGCTGACGCGGTTGTCGGCGACGTCGGCGAGCCCGACGTGGCCGAGCGAAGCCCTGATCCGCTGCTCGCGCTCGGCGCGCTCCAACCCCATCAGCCGCGCGGTGTAGCGCAGGTTGTCGGCGGCGCTGAGCCCATCGTAGAAGCCGATCTGGTCGGGCAGGTAACCGACCTGACGCTTGACCGCCAGCGGCTCGCGGGCGGGATCGTGGCCGAGCACGCGCGCCTGCCCGTCCGAGATGTCGCTCAGGCCGAGCAGCATCAGAATGGTGGTGGTCTTGCCGGCGCCGTTCGGACCGAGCAGTCCGAAAATCTCCCCGCGCGCCACGGAAAACGAAATGCCGTTGACGACGGCCACTCCGTCGTAGCGCTTGGTGAGGTTTTTCGCCTCGATGACGGTGGCGTTCATCGCCGTCCGAACCACACCACGGCGCCGATCATGACCAGCAGCGCCCCGCCGATGAGCGCGATCCCCACGATGCCCCAAATGGTGGAGGTCGTGACCGCGACGCGGAACGACTGGGACGCGGATTCACCGCGCGCGGCGGCCCGCACCGTGGTGACGTAATCGCCGGCGACGGCCTTGGCGGCGGGCGTGACCAGCGCCTGCACCTCCTTGTTCTCGTTGGGGGCAATGCGGTCGACGGTCTTCGGCTCGAAATTGACTTTCCAGCCCGTCGGAACCGAGCCCGACAGCTCGATCTGCTCCGCCGGCGCGGTGCCGGAATTGGTGAGGATCACCGGGATCGATGTCTCCTGGCCGGCGGAAGCCTTGGCGCTCAGCACCCCCTCGCGGCCGGCAATGTCGATCTTCGGCTGGCCGGTGATGTCGAGCACGAGTTCGGACGTCGCCGTGGCGTCATCGGCCGATACTTTCGCCGCCACGTTGTATTTGCCGGCCGCGACCGTGTTCGGCGGCCGCACCTTCAGCTTCACGTCCTTCGACTGGCCGGGATCGAGCGGAAGCACGTTGAGCTCCTGGCTGCCGTATTGCTCGGTATAGGTGGCGTCGAAGTTCTGCGGCGCCTGCGCCGACAAGCTCGCGACCACTTTCTTGGGGCTGTCGTTCTTGATGGAGAGCTGGAACTCGAAGCTCGACTTGGACGTGCCGCGCAGCTCGGGAAGCTGCGGATTGAGCGTGAGCTTGGCGGGCAGATCGGTCGCGAGCTTCACCTCGATGGGAAGCGTTGCGTTGGTGGTCGCGCCGCGCGCGCTCACCGTCAGGTTGGTGGTGCCGATGGGAGCGTCCTTGGGCACGTCGAGACGCAGCTCGAGCGGCACGTTGGCATTGGTCGCCGCGAGCGCCGCCGCCACCGGCTGCCCGCCGCCGATCAAGTTCGCCGTCCATCCCGATGGAACCCCGTTGACGGAGAGCGTCAGCCGCTCGGGCGGAAGGCCGTAGTTCTGCAGTTTGAGATTGATCGAGGACGTGCTCCCGGGCCGCAGGGTGACCGCGGGGTAATCGGTCAGAAGGAAAATCCCTTTGACGTCGCTCTTGGCTTCTTCCGCCATTGCTGCAGTGCAGAAGGCGGCGACGACCGAAAGCACAGCCGAAAATAGAGCGATAACACGATATCGCATGATGACAGCTCCAGGCGATAAAGCAGGAAAGTCCCGCTGTTAGGTGGCCCCCTCCCTGCGGCGCGGAAAAGGCGCTACGGGATGGGCGTGGTTTTCTTTCGTCCCCGCGCCGGAATCAATACACTTCCTCGGGATTTTTTAGGCGCAGTGTCGCAGGCGGTTAGGACACGGCCGCTCATACGCGAAGAACCGTCGGCCAGTCCACCTCGTCTTCCTGCAGCACCCAGGGTTCCTTGAGCGCGGCGGTGCGCCATTCGCCCCAAGCCGGCAGCGCCATGACCGCGTCCATATAGGCGCGGGCCACGGCGCCGACCTCGACGGCATAGGTGTGGAAGCGCGAGACCACCGGGGCATACATGGCATCGGCGGCGCCGAAGCTGCCGAATAAAAAGGCGCCGCCCGCGCCGTAGCGCTTGCGGCACTGCGTCCACATGGCCTCGATGCGCCGCACGTTCGATTCTACCTCCGCGGTGAGCTGGCGCGGCATCACCGGCCGCCACATGTTCATGGGCAAATGGCGGCGCAGCGGAACGAAGCCCGCATGCATCTCGGCCGCGATCGCGCGCGCGAGCGCGCGCGGCGCCGGATCGGCCGGCCAGAGGCGGGCGTCGGGATGCTTCTCGGCGAGGTATTCGAGGATCGCCAGCGACTCCCAGACCTGCGCGTCGCCGTCGGCAAGCGCCGGCACCTTGCCGGTGCCCGAAATCTTGGTCACCCGCGCTTTGAAATCCTGGGCATTGAGCGAGATCACCTCTTCGTCGAAAGAGATGCCCGCGACCTTCATGGCAATCCATGGGCGCAGCGACCACGAGGAATAATTTTTGTTGCCGATGATGAGTTTGGGTCTCATTCCCTTGCGCCGTGATGGCTCGCGCCCAGCGGCCGGCAGCCTCGACCCGCGCCGTGGACGTGAACGATGATGCTTGGCGGCATCGCTTGCTTGCGCGGGCGATGGTGGGCGCAGCGCAGCGGCGCGGTCAAGCCCCGGCCTCTCTCGCAACCGGTGAACGGCGGGTAAATGGTAAGCAGCCAGCGGCGCGGCATCGCAAGCGCTTTTTCAATCGCGCTCGCGCATTTCAATGGCGGTCGTGCGTCGGTGCCGGAAAGAGCTCCGAGCTGCGCCCCGTGAGCCAATAGACCGCAAGCCCGACCCATTCGCGCACGGCGGTGTCGCTTCGTCGCAACCCATCGCCCACGCTCGCGAACGGGCGCAGCGCGTCTTCGGCCCCGCGCGTGCGCCAGTCGACCGGGTAGGCTTCGACCGGAAAGCCCGCTTTGCGGAAGACGCCGACCGCCCGCGGCAGGTGATGGGCCGACGTCACCAGCAGCCAGCGTTCGCCCGGCTTGGGCTGGGCGATGGCCTTGGAAAGAACCGCGTTCTCGACGGTATTGCGAGAGCGATCCTCGAGCGCGATGCGCGCGCGCGGGATGCCGAGGCTTTCCAGCAGGCGCAGCGCCAAGGGGGCCTCCGCGCCCTCGTCGTAGATGAGCGCGCCGCTGCCGCCCGAGAACACGATGCGGGCGTCGGGGTAGCGCCGCGCCAACTCGGCCGCCACCGTCAGGCGTTCGGCCGCCTCGTTGAGCGCGACCTCGTCGCGCGCGGAGGAAACGTCGGGCGAGATCGCCCCGCCGAGCACGATAATGCCGTCGGGCGCTCCGCGCGTTGCGTCCCAGCGCGGGAAGCGCTCCTCCAGCGGGATGATCAGCGCATTGCCGATCGGGGAGAGGCCGAGGATCGCGAGCACGATGAGGCTCGCGAAGGCGAGCGCCCGCCCGGCGCGCGCAAAGCGCGTCGGCAGCAGCAACAGCCCGAGCATGCCGATCGAAACGACGAGGTTGGACGGGATGGCGAAGAAGCCGAGGATCTTGGAGAGGGGAAAGAACATCCACCAATCACTTCTTCTTCCACGCCTCGTAGCGCGCCTTGGTGTCGGCGTTCATGGGATAGAGGCCGGGGAGCTTGGCCCCGCGCTCGACCTGGCCGACGATGAAGCTTTCCATGCGCTCGTGCTCGGCGCCCTCCTCGGCGACGAAGGCAAGAAGATCCTGCGGGATCACCACCGCCCCGTCGTCGTCGCAGACGATGACGTCGCCGGGAAAGATGGCGCAGCCGCCGCAGCCGATCGGCTCCTGCCAGCCGACGAACGTGAGCCCGTTCACGGACGCCGGCGCGGCGGTGCCCGCGCACCACACCGGCAGCTTGGAGGCGAGCACGCCCGCCTTGTCGCGCACGACGCCGTCGGTCACCAGCGCCGTGACGTTGCGCTTCATCATGCGCATGGTGAGGATGTCGCCGAAAATGCCGGCCGAGGTCACGCCCATCGCATCGGCCACGGCGATGCAGCCGGACGGCATTTCCTCGATGGCGCCCCGCGTCGAGATCGGTTTCGCCCAGCTTTCCGGCGTCGCGAGATCCTCACGCACCGGCACGAAGCGCAGCGTGAACGCAGGACCTACCAGGCGCCCGCCGCCGGCAACGAGCGGCTGCGGCCCGTTCATCCAGCAACGGCGGATGCCTTTTTTCAACAGCATGGTGGTGATGGTTGCGGTGGTGATCGCGCGCAGCGTGTCGTAAAGGGCCGCACTCATGGAACACCTCTTTGGCACACCTCTTTGGCAAACCTCCGTGCGTCGGTTCAGACCGGCGCGATGCCGAGGCGCGCGTCGCGTCGCCGCAGCCAAGCCACGAACGGAATCGACGACCAATCCCACCACGCCGGACGCGACGACGGCAATGAGGAGCCCGCGCCGCGCGAGCGGGGTATAGACCGCGAGATCGGCGAATTCCGAGAGCAGGAACGCAGTAGCCGAAGCGACGACGAGCGCGGGCGGCGCCAGCAACGCCGAAAGCGCAGCGCCCGCGAGAATGGCGAGCGAGGACGCCGCGACGCCGAGCCGGCGCTGAACGAGGTCGCGCAGCACCAGCGCAACGCCGGCCATGGTCACGCCCGAGGGCGCCATCAGCCCCGGCGCCACCGGAATGAGGCAAGGTCCCTGCGGCTGGCACACCGTACCGGCGTGCCCGATCAACCAGTTCGCCGCCGGAATGGTGAGCGTGAACAGCGCGAGAAACACGATCCCCTCGTCGCGGCGTCTCGTCTCGATCATCGCGTCGACATCCATTTGGCGAACCCGTCGGCCCGCAACCGGCAGGCCGGGCATGTCCCGCAGCCGTAGCCCCAGTCATGTCGCTGCGAGCGGTCGCCCAGATAGCAGGTGTGGGTATCCTCGACCAGCACGTCGAGCAACGCGTCTCCGCCGATCTCGTGCGCCAGCGCGAAGGTCGCGGCCTTGTCGATCCACATCAGCGGCGTATGGATCACGAAGCGGCGCTCCATCCCCAGGTTGAGCGCCAGCTGCATGGCCTTGATCGTATCGTCGCGGCAGTCGGGATAGCCGGAGAAGTCGGTCTCGCACATGCCGGCGACGAGATGCTTGGCTCCACGCCGATAGCCGAGTGCGCCGGCGAAGGCGAGGAAGATGAGATTGCGGCCGGGCACGAACGTCGTCGGCAGCCCGCGCTCGCCGATCGCGATGGCGACCTCGCGCGTGAGCGCGGTGTCGGAGATGGCGGCGAGCGCGCCGAGCTCAAGGACGTGATCCTCGCCGAGCCTTGCCGCCCAGGCCGGCGCGAGGGTTTTCATGCGCTCGCGCACGCGCGGCCGTGCCTCGAGCTCGGCGCGATGGCGTTGCTCGTAGTCGAAGCCCACCGTCTCGACGCGAGCGAAACGCTCGAGCGCCCACGCCAAGCACACCGTCGAATCCTGCCCGCCGGAGAACAGCACAAGCGCGCGGTCAGGATCCATCGCGGTCACGATGACGGCTCCAGGCGTGCGAGTGGCGAGTTGCGAGCGAACGGCGCGCAGCTCGAAGCCGGCATGCGCGAACGCCGGTCGTTACTCGCCGCTCGCTCGCTTGCTCGGCTGGAAGGCGAGCTTGCGCGCCAGCGTCGCCAGCTCGCAGCCCTCGCAGTAGCGATTGTCCTTAAAGTCGATCCAGTTGTGGGCATAGACGTTCTCGGTCGCAATGCCGTAGCGCTCCTGCAAAAACCGCACCAGCACCAGCCACGCCTGCTTCTGCGCGCGCGTCGCCGGCTTGGCCACGTCCGGGTAGTTGCCCACGAATTCCACGCCGATCGAGTTGGTCTTGATCACGTTGCGATAGGGCTTGGAATTATCGATGTATTTATTGT
>Ga0209648_10000708_pt1 | contig 25996 bp, 27 predicted proteins | sample GraSoi2013_115cm_FD_185830 | JGI IMG/M metagenome (GOLD analysis project Ga0209648, IMG submission 185830) | Grasslands soil microbial communities from the Angelo Coastal Reserve, California, USA - Sample 9_17_2013_115cm (SPAdes) (version 2) | ecosystem: Environmental > Terrestrial > Soil >... | reverse complement strand
GGCCACTCGGTATACCGCTTCATGCGCTGTCCGTTTCGGTCGGTATCCATACGACCCCGGTTGGAAATCAGCTTCGAAGATCGGTTCCAGGATGAGCTTGAGTGCTCCCTGGACCACACGATCGCGGATCGAGGGAATCGAGAGGACGCGGACTTTGGTGCCCCCATCCTTCGGTATCTCCTTCTTCCGTGCTCGCATGGGTCGATACGTGTTTGAGACCAATTCGTCTCGAATCTGCTGAAGGAAACTCTCCTCTCCGCTTTCTTCGATGGCCTCGAACGTGACCCCGTCTATTCCCGGTGCCCCGTCGTTCTTCTTTGCCATCAGATAGGCTTCGTGAAGCGTCTCCATCTTGCAGACGTGGACGTATTGTGCCTACCGAAAACCTCGTCTGGCCCATTACGGCTCCCGCAGGGCTCATGTAACATGTCCTATGAAAGGGGATGTCAAGAAAAAAACTTCCCCGCGGGGCCGGACACCGCGTGTTTTTCTTGACGTCCAGCTCTGACTTTCTGAACGTGCGCGCTCGATCAGCGAGTCTCTTCTTGCGAGTGGTCTTCTCCCGAAAGCCTGCTGGTCGTGCACCGCGCGAAGCAGTGAGTTTGTTCCCCTTCCCTGTGGCTTCATTTCACTATCACGACGGCGCCAATCGGTTCCCTGAAACTGACAAGCGGTCCCTGTTGCTCAGTTACATAGTGGCAACGCATGGTCCTATCTGAGGCTCGTGGCCTACGGCTTTCTTCGGTTGTCCGAGGGGGCATAGGGTTACATCGGAGGCTTAGTGCCCGAAGGCACAAAGAAGCCTTACAATGTTACTGGATACTCTTCCCTCGAACCCGAGCGTCTCAAAGGAACCCCGACTCGCTACCCATCAGGAATGATCCCGGGGATGAGAACGGACTCCTCTGCCAAAGACGCTCAAGCTGCTTGTGGTTTCAAATGTTTGGCGTCGAAGGAATCTCCTTTCTTCCAGACGATCAACGTGATCGCGGCAATCTTCCTCGCCAAGGTCAGGCGTGCCATGGTTGGCTTCCTTCCTTTGACGAGCAAACCCTCGTAGAAATCGTGGAACGGCCCAGGGGAAATGGTGGCCATTGTTGCGGCACTCTTGAAGATATTCTTAAGATCGTGGTTGTGATTCTCATTGAGTCCGCGAAGTTGCTGCGGTCTCTTGGAACGTTGTAGCTCTCCTCCCACGAAGCGGTATTGTGCACTGTCGCGTGTTTCTATCCCGAGACCGCTGTAGTTCCATAATTGCCGTTTGGTGCGGAACCGGTGAGGTGTCTGGATCAGCGCGATCAATAGAGCCGCGCGAATCGGACCAATACAAGGAATCTGGCGCAGTAGTTTTGTGGCCGTTTGTTTCCGACTTTCCGCCAATAGATCCCGCCGCACATCGTGTCGCAAGGCTTGCAGTGCGTCGAGCTGTTGGTAGTAGTACTCGGCGCGGCGGCGTACGCCGGCTTCCGTGATCTTGCTCAACCATTCCGAACGGTGGCGCGGCGCGTAAACTTGCTGCCCTGCACAAGGAATAGACCAACTCCGATACAGTGCCTTGAGCCGATTCATGACGCGCCCGAGATCTTTGGTGATCGTCAGATAACTGCGGCTCAGCTCCTTCAAGGTTCGGATGCCGTGCTCGCCGTGGTAGACCGGCTTGAGATTGTTGAGGCGCAGCAGTTCGGCCAGCTTTCGTGCGTCAATCTTGTCGCCTTTGTTCCCATCTTTCAGCAAAGCATTCTTCCGCGGGTTGCACACCACAACTGTAGTCACGTGGGGCTTAAGCAAGTCGTACAACCACGCGGCCCAGGTGCCTTCTTCGAAGGTCACCTGCACGTTGCCGCGTAGCCCTTCGATAAACTCCAGAATGGTATTTGCCTTCGTCTCGAGGATGGATTCCATCACCACCTTCCCAGCCGAATTCCTCACCGCGACTGATATCGCCTCGGTGTGAACATCCATGCCGATGTATTTCGTAGTGTCCATTGTGATCGCTCCTTTCGCCTGGAAAGGCCAACGCTCAAAACCTACCTTAAAGGTGGCACCCTTTCATAATGCGTTACACAGCCTCTTTGCATCTTGTTGATTTCAAATGTGCTTCTAGTTTTGGCGAGGCACAACCCTATTCTGCCCTATTGTGCCTATTTACCCCGCTGTATCCTATTGATTCCTAATGAGGCGCGCATCGACCGGCGCATTATGAGTCCGTTGTTCCAACCGCCGCTCTTCGGGGAACCGCGTCGTCTGGAATTTCCGTCCAACTTCCGTCCAATTCAAGGGCAGGGTAAATAGTCGTAAGCTCCTGTAGGCGCTTGGCAGCCTACTTAAAATACATTTGCGCTGTGTTGTTGGCTAAATCCTGTGCGGTCGATCCGTATTCCTTGATGCCTTTGTATTCCAGCTTTGTTCGGTCATAAAAATGATATGGCTCCAATTCTCTAGCGGTCAGCAGGATCACACGGCGTCTGTATTCATCATTCAGTGTCTTCGCAAGGGCGATCTCGTCGGCAGTGAATGGGCAGAGTTTTGCCAATACGATAAATGCTGCAAACCGCTTTCGAGGAAAAGCATCTGCGACCTTTCTCAAATTGTCGATATCCTTTTGGTCGATAGCGCCTATGTCTTTTAGGCCGGGACCTTTCTTGCCGCCGCGATCTTTGCATTCACCCAATATGACATCTACTCGATCTGGGTAGGATCGTGGCATCAACCAAACGAAATCAATCTCGCATTTCGGCGGGTCTCCAAGGATTTCAGATTCAAGATCGAGCGATGGAGAATAGGCCACGTCATGCCACAAACCTTTCAAATTGACATCGAATTGCTGAAACGTCAGAAGCACAGGAACGGCTCCCTGGGCATTCCTTTCAGCGCCCAAAAGACCTGAGCGCCTGTAGTGCCAGGTGCTTGCTACAAGTTGCCGAGTCGCGTCGAATTCATGTCCGCATAATTCGCAGGAATGTTTTTGCTTCAGTACGTCCAATGCGGTCCAACTATCCATGCGACAATGCGGACACTTCAGCTCTACACCGATCCGAAAAAGTCCCTTTCCAACTAAGTGAGTAAATACGGCCTCCGGTGTCAATTTAGTCCCGGCAGGACGCGGCTCGATATAGAGATTTTCATAATCTGTGAACTTTGCGTCGGGGTTCTCGGGGTCTGTACCGCCGATCAGTTGCAAAGCGCCATTTTTGGTAAATGTGTCTGTGGGGCCGTACGTCTTTAGCAAACGTCGGACGCCTGGAATCTTGAATGCTCTTGCTCCGCCGGCGCCTCCTAGTTGTGCAATAAGCTGGCGAGCAATTAGTCCGCCCGCGCTTAGTTTTGACTTGAATCCTGCCAGCTCAAAAATTGTCTCGAATAAATCCGGCACTGATGTAGCGTTAAGCGAGGAAGATGGGTCCGCCGCGTCAATAACTAAGCCGATGCGCCCAGGCTCGCTCCGGATTTTGTCGTACAAATGCTGCGAACGTCCGTAGAATTCATTCAATTCGGGTACGTATGGCGGAACGAAAGTATGTTGCTCATCCCCGTACAGAGCGCCAATAAAAGAGAGCGAGGCAACCAAATGTTGTGTGTGAAACCAGTTGTCGCTGCAAAAGGGCTTGTTGTCTAGCGGAAAAGAGATTTTCGGTTTACCAAATTCCGTACCGACTACACCTAGAGTGGATACCTGCCCAAAGTGCATCATTGGCACTCGTATGTTTAGGCCATTGAATGAACCTGGGCCAACTGCGCAAAACGTGAATTCCTTCGCGCCAAATGGCTTCAATATGTTGGCGACGCTTTCTTGGAACTTCTCCCGGTCCACAGATTCTTCTCGCACCCAGACAGCAACACGCCTATCAAATTCGTGGGGGCGTCCTTGAACGCTATCCCGCATTTCTGTATCCCAGAACTCGATAGTGCTGCCGTACCTCTCCAAATGTTTCGCATCAACGAACCAGAGTGGGATGTCCGCCGCTCGCAGATTCCAACAACAAACTAGGTCATCAAAATTCCTGGCATCACCAGAAAAGAATCCTGGGTGATCCCGACCGCCCGGTACGCTGTAATGGCGGTTAAGGCCGAAGCGCGAGAGGAAGGAAATAGTCGGAAAATCCAACAAATCTGGCGGAAGTGTGGAAGTTGATTCGATCTCTACCCGCGCAGCATCGACACCCTTAATCAACAGATCGGAATAGTCTATGTGAATTTCGTCGGGATTCGGGTACTGCCCGAAATGCATCAAGAAAACGTCAGCCAAAGGATCATCAAGTGCCCAAGAATAGATACGGAGGCCATCGGGCCACTGCGATTTTGTTTGCAGATGTACCAATGCATTATGAACATCGAGAACTTGAGAATGCCAGTCTCCTATGTCTCCGATGAATAATCCTTCAGGAATAAATGGATTGATGAGATAGGGAAAGCGTTTCGGAAATGACTTCACAATGTCTGAATCACCGACAGGAAGGATCATGTCCAAACGGAATAGATCGATTAGCTCTTCCGCTTGGTGTGCTTGGTCAACGACGATTACCGGATTGAAGCGCCCACCCCACAGCGCGAATGAGACCCGCATTGCAGAGCGGAAAGCGTCGAAGTCGCCTGAGCGGATTGCCCACCCGATTCGTAGAGGCCGGTAGGAGATGTCAACGCGAATACTGTCCACTGAAAAACTCCATTGCGTTCTAACAACTCGTTTCGATGAACTCGGCTTTTCTTTTGGTACGAGAAGCGAGTTTACTGGCTTTGGTTGGCAACATCATTGACTGTTCCCTCAGTGATAAACTATCACGCATGCCGCTCACGAAAGTCGACCAAGATATCTGTCAATTCGTGGTTCATCGATTACTGAACGAGGGAGAAGTCACACGCAGGCAGGCTTTACTTAAACAATTCAAAGCATCTCTGGCTGACGCCCTTCGAAAATTAGTGGATCGCGGCGTCCTGAGAACTGTTGAGCAGACCTATAGCAACGAAACTTACCTTCCGAGGGCCACTGCATTTCACTATTGCCGTCAATCCGACGCCGAAGAGTTTGCGCGGAAATCCACGGAAGCCGTTTTGCGAGTTCTTCTGGTCATGTATGACCGGGAATTGGACAAGGAACATCAAGAGCAACGACAGTTCTCGCCTTCGGACGTGGAAGCAGAGGCCCATAACTTGGAATTGAATCTCGATTCGCAAATGGTCCGCATCGGACTTTATTTTGCGGATGAAATGAGCGTCTTTTCTTCGCTGCAAAAGGACTCGAATCAAGTTTTTCTCGTGTCCTTCCATGTTGGTGAACGCATTTACGAGGTGACGAAAGATAGCAGCCCGTGGGATACGCATATCGAGCGAGGCCGTGTATCCATCGAGAACTACCCATACGGGAGGTCGTTGAACTCGATTGATATTTCCGAGCAGCCCCAAGACATAGCTAGTTTACCGAACAAAGAAAGACTAATCGCAGATGTTGGTAGCTTTCTCACAAGAAAGGCCGGGATCGCTCTTTTGGTGATAGACCTCGACCACTTTAAGACTGTAAACGATACAAAGGGGCACCAAGAAGGTGACGCTTGCCTTAATCGTGTAGTGAAAACGATTGGAGGTGTTCTTGGAAGAAAGGGCGTTCTCTACCGTTGGGGAGGCGATGAGTTCGCCGTTTCTCTGCCAGATTTTTCGACCGAAGAGGCCCACGCTACAGCAGAACGAATTAGAGGAGCCGTGGAGCAAGCGAAGCTTGAGGCTGACTTGCCGGTAACGACTAGCATTGGCGTCAGTGGGAACGACAGTGTGGCAAACGGATCGGCTGAGGACCTGCTGACTGCCGCTGACAAAGCAATGTACGTGTCAAAGCAGCAAGGCAAGAATCGCGTCACGTCTTGGTCCGTAGTCAATGTAGGAGAACAGCTTTCCCAAAATCCGGCACGCGCCGTGACCGATTTGAGAATTCATGCTTTCGAACGGTCGTGCTTCACGCTGGTCACGAATTCTCAAGATCGTGGTCAGCTAGTCGGCATGCATGTCAATCTGGACTTGGCTCTTGAGAATCTTGGGAACAAGGGACTAACGATCCAGCGATACGACCTCTACATTCGAGAAACTGACAAGACATATCAGAACATTCGCCCCAATTTCGGCTTAATTGATATTCAGGGAAGGCACTGCGTTCGTAACATCGGTAACGAGCCAAGGATCACGACGGATGGCCTGATAAGGGTACCGGCAGAAACAATGTCTCCGCGTGGATTCCTGCCGTTCTTTCCGCTGGAAGCGCCCACCTTAATTACGGGACCTGTTCATTGTCGATTGACGGTTACTGACACAAACGAGAACCCTACATCCCAGGAGTTCGAGTTGCGTGAAGTGTGAAAATCAATGACGCGACATTTGCGATTCCCGGTAATGCATCACTTCTTGCAGCCGTCATCGGCAACGACGACGCTGATCAGGCCCATGCGATGTTCCTGCCCATTCACGTCAAGAACGTAAACGTCATCACCATCGTAGGGCTTGTCCGAACCTCCCACTGAGGCGATCTTCACTTGCGCACCAAGGCTGCTGTTCAAATATGGCGAATCATTTGCCCCGTTTCTAAGCGTATAGAGCAGGCTATCTGAAACAATCACATACTCCCAGTGGTCGCGGCGAGCGTCCTCATGGTTGGGAGCCCGCTGAATCTCGCGCACCTGCGCAGGATGCCAGTGACGCTCAGTTTTCGAATCTGCCAATGTCTGCACAGCGGCAAGTAGTAATGCAGTGAAGATCGCGATTCGCGTTCTCATGTTTTCACTCCCTCGCGGCAAGCTTCACAGAAAGCTGAAGCCTACCACGTTAAAAAGATTTGCTGCTAATCACTTGAGCATCCAGCACGGATTGGACTTTGTAGCGGGCTAAACTGTAGCCATGAAATCAGCCTTTTATGCACCTATCGTTTTGGGTTTTGCGCTTTGCTCGTTCACATTGGGTGCGAAAGAGAAACAGCACCTTCCCCTTCCAGCAACGGTGCTCGCAGCTAAGACTGTCTTCATTGACAATCAGACTGGCATGGCAAAGCTAGGAGACTGAGCCTACGAAGAGCTAAAGAAGTGGGGAAGATTTCAAATCGTCGCTGACCGCAAGCAAGCGGACCTGATATTCTTGCTTACCTTGCAGGAGCATGACGGTGGGTATGTAACCACGGGTGGTGGTCAGACGGGCACCGTGGATTCCAGCGGTAACATTCGCACGAATAGCGACCCAACTTACACAACGCATGTCACGGTGGGATACACGTATCTCACTGTCTTCGAAGCCAAGAGCGGTGACAATCTGTGGAGTGACTCCAAGCGATGGGGCAACCTGTACACCGGATTTCACAGCGCAACTAAGGGTCTGATTAACGAATTGAAGAAGCGATTGGACGAACAGATTAAGCAGCAGGCAGCTAGCGAACCCAAGAAGCCTTCCTAGCCTTCAGGGATCTTGCGTTATCAGAACGTCAGCGTAATTCTCAGTGCTTGCCCCATTCCTCAAACAGTTCCCCGGCCTTCTTCGCTTCTTCGGCCCATCCTAAATGTTTCGTCACGAAATTAGTTACCATCCATATAGCAGACGTGCAGACGACACCACGTCGATACGCTGGATTCGGCGGCGGATCAGTTCAATCTGAATTTCAGTCCTAGCCGCAGATTTTTCTTTTTATGTTCCTCTATCCAGCCGTCTACGATGGATTGGTCGTGCGGAAGATGCCTCCAGTTCAGATTGAACCAGGGCTGCTTCGTGACATCGCGGACTTCGACGTTTCCATAATCCCGCAGCCGTTGCTCTAAGCGGCCTGCCTGGACGTGGTCGTACCCGCAGATCACGGCAATGCGTCGAAGCCCGACCGCATTCGCAATCCAAAGAATAGTCCTCAGCCAGTATTCTTCGCGAAGAACGTTTCGGTAGTCGGTGTCAGCGGAATTAGGCACGCCCCTCAGCGTCGCGACATGGCGATAGTTCATGGGAACATCCATGAAGACCCAGGGCACCGTGGGCACATAGATGGGTCGAAAAAAATCAACCTTTTCGTGAACCATAGCGAGAGAAGTCAACGCGACGCGGCTTTCGTCGAAAACCGCCGCTGGATCGAATTGCTGAATTAGCTGCGCAATCCAGAGTTGGTTCAAGAACTTTTGAGCCTCGCCTTGCATGTTGGTCGGGCAAACCTCTGGAGGGTGGTCAGCCAAAAGCGGATGGCAAGTTCCGAGGAGAAGGCTGTCCATTAAGAGCGCGCTTTCTGTGTTGCCAGTTGTGGCCAATTTCTTCTTGAACGACGAAGAGGTAGCCAAGCTCCGGAAGCAGATGAAGCGATGGTTGAAGCCCTGGCGCACACTGTTGCGCCGCACGTTTCATCCTCGTTCTTGGCTTACTCGGCGGCCCTAGCTTAAATGATGTCCACGTTGAATATCGACTCTTTCCGGAATCGGAAGCGGCTTGAATCGATGCTCCACGGTCGGATAACGATTTCCCCTCAGATCTTTGAAGACCAATTGAACCGTGTAGTCTTCGGTCCCCTTCGGAGCCTTCCCGCGAAAATATACCCGCATCCCCCGTGTTACCGGTTGATTCGGATTTAATTTGAAATTGTCAAAATTGCCCACGGACTCAGCACCTTCGATCTCAACGCCGGTAATGATTACCGGCTCGGAAATGTTGTCCACCAAGAGCGTCACATCGCCACGAACCACGTAGATCGGGTCCTCCTCAGGATGAGCGGTCGCCCAGCCCCACACAGAGTCACGACGCCATGACGCATGGAGTGCCGGGCTCGGCTTTTCGATATTCGCTGGAGCAGGCGGCGGCTGGCCGGGAGAGGCGCGAAACGTGTGGACGGGCAATTCGTGCTTCCGGTTGTATTGATCTTCCACCACAACTGTGGCAGTGAACGGCTTCGTCGCATCGGTTTCGAGCGGAGGAACCATAAACAACATCACCTGATCGTGATTCACGATGTTAGGCTTCACTGCCACGTCCATGAAAATGTCCGACCTCTGCTGGTCGATATATGCCGCAAGAAGATAAACGACCTCATCTGTATTGGATGAGGTCAGATCAATCCAGCCACCGATCTGCATCATTGGCTCTTGGCCCTTTCGCCCTAAATGCCAGAACGTTTGGCTGTTGTTCCAGACGCCATGAAGCCTCGGTTCCTTCGAGTTGAACTTCTCAATCTCAGCTTCGTGTTCCCTGTTCAGCTTGGCGATCTGATCCTCCAAGTGCTTCTTTCGCTCAGTCTCTTCAGCCGTTCGGGCTAGTTGCCTCAAGAATAGTCCCGAGAGAATGACAGTCACCAAGAGAACGAGCAGCGTGACCCACACGGGAAGAGAAGCGAAAAGAGCGAGCCTCAACCATCCCACAGAAAACGAAGGTTGAATGGGCGTTCCCGCCAGCCACAGCCCAAGGAACACGAAACCGGCTCCGAGCGGTATGCCCGTGACCAGCGCAATGATAGTCGGAACCACCCACAGTTCTTTGGTTCGCTGATTCATGACAGCATTCTAGCCTGTCCGGCAAAAGCCCAGGGTTTTGCCAATGAAAAACGCGCTCGCGCGAGCCAGCGGTGCCACCCTTGAGGCTCGTTTTTTCTTTATTGCCGCCTTTTGCCGCCGCGAGGAATCGCTAAGTTGTTACAGGGAAGCAAGATGACTGGAGCGGGCGATGGGAATCGAAACACACGTCCGAAGCTTGGGAAGCTCGGTTTAGGGTCAAAAAACGTTCGAACTGGATTTCAATTTGAGTTGCGCAGCCTCCTCTATTGCTTGTCTCGACTTCACCAGATGAAAAGTTGGTGAGGACTTCCGCCAGTCCCTGACCCGCTTCGATTGAAACCTGCTGCCCTGTAATCAATTTCGAACAACATGAACCGCCTCGAAATTTCGACATTATTCGCAACGACTGTCTCGCCAGCCGACGTTTCCAGCAAAAACGAATTTGCACCGTCAGCGGATGCGTAGATGTGCAGGTTTTTGGTCTCGGCGGAACCCGGCTTGGAAAATGTGGCGTGGTAGACGTTTCCGCCCTTGTTAAACCTTGGCGGGGCTGCTGGACGGTTCCGATCTTCCCAGCGGGTAATTTCGCCGAGTGGACGTTTGGACCGTATCGTCTTCGCACGTGGACCCGCAGCGGACAAGAGCCATGCGGAACCTCGGAGATTTCTAGTTCGCCGCAATCGACCTGAACGCACGACGCTTGCGGATTTGAGCCAGCGCTGGGCGTGAACAACGTCACGATGTTGGCGTCGCTGACTTCCACAATCAGCGGCGTGCTAGGCCAGCTTCCATTGCCTTCTGTAACGGAGACGCAGGCTCCGATGTGACGGCGTAGTGTCTTCGCATTCCGTTCTGCCGGAGTGAGGGGGCGTCTTGTGTTCGCTGCAATCTGCTCAAGGTGTTTGTTGCGTTCGTCATCAAGTTCGGCGGTAAGCCGTCCGTTCTCTTCGCGGAGATCGTTCGCCCTGCGGCGTTCGTCATTAGCCTCGCCTCGCAGCCTGTTCGAGTCAGCAGAATGGCGCAGTTCAAGCAACGCGAGAATCGGCACGGCGACAGTCGCCAGTGCAACTATGAAGTCTTCCCACCACGGGCGTGCGGCCAGCACCTTCACTATGTCAGAAAACAGAAATACGATGGCGAGAAACCAAGCAACCACAAACGAACCGACGATTGCCCATCTGGTCGGGGCATGATCGTAGGTCCACGACAATTTGGGGTTTTCTGCGGCATTCATGGGTGGATGATACGATGGGCTACACGGTCGGACAAGCGACGAACCCGTGACTATCTGGCGCAAGTCGATGGAGGCAAGAATTCAGTGCCACTTTCCGAAGATGAAGTTCGCGTCATCGGCAATGCTGTGATCGCTGAACTGACGGAACAACTGTCGATTCCGAGAATCCGGCAAGCAGTAGGTCGCGCTGGATTTGATACGGCTCGAATCCCCGGTGAAGACCGAAGAGCGTCTGTAGTTCCGGCAATCCAACGACTATATGGCGAGATGTTCCCGGACCAACAACTAAGAGTCCTTCCAATCTTGCCGGGCCATTTGAACCCGGAAGTTGTAAACAACCTCCTACGGCCTCACGGGTACACCTTTGTGGATGGAAACTTTGTGCCGTTGGCGGCGGTGGATGCAAGAGAAGGTCGGTTCATGCCTCCGAGCTCAGCGGAACAGATTTCCACTGCCTTCGACAGATTGAGTGTTGGTGACGAAGACGGTGCGATAGCTGCCGCGTGTAGTACAGTTGATACCGCAACCGTAGCTGCTTACGAGAAGTACAACATGGGTCAGCCCCCGGATTCTTTTCAGGCAAAGGTCAACACGGTGATGGCTCGGCTGAAAGTCTACGAGGAGATCGAGGGGGACCTCGTTCAACTCGGCGTCAGGCCCGAAAATGCGAAGGAGATCGTCTCTGAACTTAACGAGACCACGAAACACGCTGCCAATGCATTGCAGGTCATCCGCCGCACGCTTGGCGACGTGCATGGGAAGAAACCTGCTTATACGCGTCTGACTTGTGACGCGATTAAGTGGGCTTCTGCAATTTGCGGCCTGTTGGAAGGGAAAGTGTGATACGTGGTCGCACGTGCTTGGGAATGCGTAGGCACAAAATTTCTACCTGCTCGGCTCCGCATGCTTCGCTTTCGCGCTCTCAATGACCAGGCGGAACCTAGCGCAGTCTTTTAGTAGAAAGGTGTGGTGCGACGCCTGCTCGATGGCAGTCATTAGCAGCGTTGCGTTTCGAAACAACTTGCGCCCCATTCCTGATTGCAGGTCCTCGGCATGGTTCTGTACAAGACTGGTCAAAAGGACTGCGAGATATCGGATCACGCGCCGCACCGCGCGCATGGGTACATCATCAAAAAACGGGCCGTTGGCAATTTCAAATTTTATGTAATTCAAGAGTGCGACGCATCGAACGTTCGTCGTTTCGATTATTTCCTGCATTTTCTCGGTTCCAGAAGCGTTGTTGAGGGACTTCATCAACTCGTTGAACCCAATGCTGAATTTGTCCAATCGAGCTTGAGCATCACTGCTGAATAGACGGGCTGTGTAGTAGCTTTGCCGGGCCGAAGAAAGCTTGGCAATTGCTATTCCCAGAAAAGCGAGCCCGATTATAACCTCGGCCGATGCAAGGAGGCGGGACACGCCTATCGGACGAAAATCTCCGTACCCGAGGGAAGAAAAAGTTACCACGCTGAAATACAAACACTCTGAGAATTGTGGCGTCGACGCGCCGCTTCCATACGTCGCCACCAATCCCTGACCGTATGAGCCTGCCCACAAATAAGCGAACGCAAACGCAACCAAAGCGAATGCGGCAGCAGCACCAAGCCAAACAAAACGGACCCGGTCCAGAAAGATCAGGAAGCTCTTCATTTGGGAATCTACCTCAGCTGTGAGTCTGCGAACGATCTTACTGCACGGTTGAATGCTGATTCACGCAGTTATTGGAGAGGTGTCTTATACACACAGGGGCAATAAGGGGGCACTAATTGTGCCGCTCCTTTCTTTTCAGTACCATAGAAGGCCAGGGTGCGCCGCAAAACTCCTTTGTTTCCATACAGCGGGCGGATTCGAATCCCATCTCGTCCACCATCTATTCAACGATTACGCCACTTGGACCCACAAGAGTCATTGCTTCGCCCGTCCGCGGTCTCAAGCGGCCTTCCATTTGAACCAGAGCGGGACCGTACGGACGGTCAATGCCGGGCCTCCGGCACCACTATTATACTTATATTTATAGGAATCACATGGTTTCCACGGTTGTTCAGACAAACATGCACAAGCGCGGAAGTCAATCGTTTGAGCCGTGGAAAAAACGGACCAGAAGAGATCCAAAGCAATTATGTAGCTTGAACAAGTTTTAACTCGAAAGGATCGGTGACCGAGCGGCGGCTCAATTCGGCAAGCAGTCGAAGCTCATCGTCTTCGCGCACATGAAGTGTCTTAATCAACTCCTGAATCTCGGGGCGGCTCTTGTCCGGCAGTCTCTCGCGAAAGAAGGCGAATAGTTGGTCTGAAACGTAGGGATCTTTCTGGTCCACGTCAGGAAACCCGGGGATCGGAGACAGCCGGAGCTCCCTGAAAGCATCTAGGTATCGGAAAAAGAATTGCCCTTCGCGTTTCTCAAGCTCGCCAATTTGCCGCTCGCCAAGAAACACCTGTAAGTGTGGAGGTGGAGTCGCGTATTTATATCTGAGTTGACGTAGCCTGTCTCTGATCTGTCGCATTACTCCCCTCCTTTCTGAAGGATGTCTCGTAATCGTTCAACTCGAGCATTCAGCGTTTTGAGAATCAGCCGTTTTCTGACACCCGAAAAAGCATTCTCAAACGGAAACCCTCTAAGGATTTTAGCAGCTTCGAGACCAGGGTCAGAAGGTATTTTTCTGAGCCCTATTTCGGTTGGATGCGGATAAAGCTTTATAAGATTCTCCACCAAATCAAAGTGGTTGCATTCATTGATTTTAGGATGGTCCGGTTCCGGTCCGATGCATGGCTTGGAATTCTCAACATACTTTAAGAAAAGACCTTGGTTGCTCTCATAACGTGCCAATCTGCCGTCCGGAATGTCCCAAAAGAAGGCGCGAGCCGAATCGAAGATGGGAGCCAGCCGACGGCGCCCGGGCTCCGTGGTGGTCTGGAGAACTCCCCAGTTTTGGGCGTGGCGATCCATACATCCAATCAACGCATCAAAAATCAGCATGTCCACGAATCGTTGAAATACTGCGTCGCTGTCTGGGCCACAAAAGGCATAGATGACATCCCGCATCGCGTCAATCGTGTAAAAGGCTTGTTCCTGGTTCGGCGAAATTTGTTCTGTTGCCTTTGGCGCTGCAAAAACCTGTTCGACCATTAGACTGCCGTGAACCAAACGCTCCTGTTCCTCACGAAAGTTCCTCGTTATGAAGTACAGGTCATCGTCCAGCCTGGCGAGACCGCTGTGTGCCATCTCGAAGCCCAAGGCCGTTCCAAGCTGGTTGTTAAATAGTTCAGTGAGTATCTCGATTTTCCCATTCTTGTTGCCGAACTTCGCGATGTAGAAATCGTCCTGGTGCGCATGATGTCTCAGAACCCATTTAGTCGCTTTACCCCCAATACCTGTGTCGACTTGGGCTGTGTAGCCCGAAAATACTCGCGGCAGTCCCCAAGTGATGCCTCCACTGGCCGCGCGCTTCAACACTGTGGGAGGTTTCGTTGGGACGGGCGGTTTCTCTTGATGGAGCCTTAGTGCTCTCGGAACATCGGCAGCAGGGACGCCTTGGGGCAAGGATTCTGGCACAGCACCCATGATACTCACAGTGGGCCGAAAAGGGAGCGGAGGACGAACTCGCTCTTGCGTGCGAAACCTCGGCGCGGCCTCCTTCTGTCCGCTCGGGGGGCTGAATCCCTAGACCTCTCGAACTAATACATCTTTGTCACAGCGAGGGGCTTGGTAGAGGTATGGTGTCTGCTTTGGTGTCTCTGAAAGAACGGCATATAACGAAAATAAATTCAAACATTTGCAGCAATTGAAACTATTGAAGTGCAGCTGCGCGGTGGTTTGCCGGTAACGCAATGAAAAGAACGCCGTAGGCGAGCGGGACTTGGGGGAGAGGGTGAGCATTCGCGGTCACACAGCGTAAACAATAAAAGAACTGGCGGCCAGTAGCGCGGAGCCCTATTCAGAAGTTCCGGATACTCCAAGCTGGATCACGTCCGCGCACTTCCGGATCACCTTAGATGCGCCCGTTGAAGACTCTCCACCAAATGCTGTTGACATCGAAAACGCCACGGCGTATAAACTTCCTACTCTTGGTAAATGGGAAGCGCGGTGAAAATCCGCCACTGCCCCGCAACTGTAAGCGCCAGGATGAGAGCAACGATGTGCCACCGGGAGCATTTCCTGGGAAGGCAGCTCAAATCCGATGAAGCGTAAGTCAGGAGACCGACCAGGAGCACGTCAACTGCTTTAATCGACTTCGATGGGAGAGTCGAGGAGCGTCCTTCTCGGACCATTTCGGTCCTTGGAATCGCCCCAATTAGTTCCCGCTAGATTGAAGGCAACTGCATGCAAGAAGCCCACCCGAATACGGTGACCTTCGTGCTTGGCGGCGTTCGCAGTGGCAAGAGTCGCTTCGCGCAGCGCATCGCTTCCGGTTCTGGGAGCGTGATCTTTATCGCTACCGCGAAACCGAGCGATCCCGAGATGGAGCTGCGGATCGAACGCCATCGCAAGAGCCGCCCGGCTGCATGGCGGACGCTTGAAGTGCCGGTCGATTTGGACCTGGCGATTTCAAGTCTTCAGGATCCGAAGCGGTTGGCGGTAATCGATTGTTTGACCGTCTACTTGGCCAATGTCATGAGCAAAGCGCAGGGAAAAGAATCAGTAATTAAAGAACATACAGAGCGACTCTGTTCTGCGCTGGAAGGAACAAAGTCATCGATCATCCTGGTTTCAAATGAAGTGGGGAGTGGAGTCCACGCACCGACTGCGACCGGAAGACTTTATTGCGATCTTTTGGGCGAGCTGAATCAGCGCGTCGCAGCGATCGCGGACAACGTAGTTCTGATGGTTGCAGGCATACCGGTTCCTGTTAAGGGAATGGTGCCTGTTGCTGCGCAAGCGAATTTTGAAATCGATCATGAGGTGTTGGGAGCAGCTCGATCGTAAGAGCTGCTGGGAACAGTTAACGGCTAATAACAATTAATTCGGCAAGATGCTCGGGAAAGCGGTGAGAATCCGCTACTGCCCCGCAACTGTAAGCGACCTGAAGATGTGATGGCCACTGCCTAAAAGGTGGGAAGGCCTTCGCAAAAGAAGTAGGTCGCGAGTCAGGAGACCGGTCTTGCCGACGTAGTTAGGTCCATTCTTCCGAGGGGGGAGAAGACTATGCAGATCGGCAATTCCAGGTGGCCCAGTACCGTTTCGGCGGTTCTAGTCTCGGTTTTTCTATCCGCACTTTTCTCATTCGCAGCAGGCGGCGCCGAGTTGCGCGGCACGGTCTCCGATCCACTCGGTGCCGTTGTTCCCCTCGCAGAAGTAACACTCCTTCGCAATAACATTGCGCTAGCACAAACCACGACAAATGACCTGGGGGAGTTTGTCTTTTCGGCCGTGAGCGCCGGGCGGTACCGAGTGCGCGCGACGGCGCCTGGTTTCACGGAGCAAGAGAGTTCCGACGTATACCTGGGTGGCGACAAATCTTCGCACATTGTTCTGCCGCTGAAGATAGGAACCGTAACCCAGCAGGTGGTCGTATCTGCGACCGGAACTCCCGCGCCTGATTCCCAAGTGGGAGCGTCGGTTGCGGTCATTCGTGACGTAACCCTCACGGAAAAACTGGACGTGCTTGAGCCGCTCCGCCTCGTTCCTGGGATTCAAGTCCTCCAAACCGGCCCGCGAGGCGGAACCACGGACCTCTTTGTGCGTGGAGGAAACGCCGACGCCAACAAGGTATTGCTCGACGGGATTCCGGTGAACGACATAGGTGGACGGGTCGAATTCGGGAATCTCTCTGCCGCGGGAATTGATCATGTTGAAGTCCTGCGGGGACCAAACAGCGTTCTGTACGGAGCGGACGCACTGGCGAGCGTCGTAAGCCTGAGCACACGCCAGGGAAACACGCACTTGCCAGAACTCAGCTACTCGATCGATGGCGGAAATTTCGGCACCAAGCGCCAGGAGGTCTCGATTGGCGGAGCCCACGGCCCACTGGACTACTTTTCTGACTTTTCCCGCTTCGATACCGAAAACGGCGAACCGAACAGTGCGTTCCACAATGGCACCTATGCCGGCAACTTCGGCTGGTCGCCAAACAGCTCGACTCAGGTTCGGTTCACCTTGCGGCGCACGGCTACGGCGCTGGGACTGCCGAACGCTCTCGATCTCTACGGCATAGCGGACGACTCCTTCCAGAAAGAGCAGGACACATATTACGGAGTAACCGCCCAGAACCAGACAACCGAGCGTTGGCACAACTTGGTACGTTACGGCGCTACGCGGCTGCGCTTCCAGTTCGACAATCCGAGCCCAACCGGAGACCCGTTCGATCCATTCGGCTCAGGTGCGAATTTTCTTGGAAACCAAGTCACTCTGCGGGGCGCCAATGGTTTCGTGACGAGTGGACGGGGCATCCTGGATTTCGCTGGCGTATACCCTTCCCTGTTCGACAGCCAATCCAACCGGAACTTCATCTACACGCAGTCCGAGTACACGTTGAATCGGCATCTCTCTGGCCTCTTGGCGTTCCGGTATGAGAAGGAAAACGGCTTCACCCGTTTCGCGGGAGCCAAGACTCCGACCGACCGCAACAATTTCAGCTACATCGCTCAACTCGCAGGCAATCTTTGGGATCGGTTGTATGCCACTGCGGGAGTTGGGATTGAAGATAACGCCATTTTTGGAGTTGAGGCTAGTCCGCGGGTGTCACTCGCGTATTACCTGGCCCGCCTGCAATCGACAGGTTTCTTGAACGGCACCAAACTGAGATTCAACTATGGGAGGGGTATCAAAGAACCGGCCATATTCGATGAGAGCACGTCGCTCTTTGCTCTGCTTTCTCAACTTCCCAACGGCCCTCAACTCATGTCCCAGTTCCACGTAAGACCGATCGGCGCCGAGCGCTCGCGAAGTTTCGACTTCGGCGCCGATGAAATCGCCTGGAACGGACGCGCCAAGCTCGGGCTCACGCTCTTTCACAACGAATTTGCAGACCAGATCGAGTTTGTGGACGCCGGCGCTCTGCCGCAGCTCGGGGTTCCCCTGGCCGTCGCCGCCGCGACCCCATTCGGAGCGAGTATCAATTCAGGCGCGTACCGTGCCATGGGCGCAGAAGCCGAACTGGAATTGAATCTGGGCCACGGCATTACCGCGAAAGGGAGCTACACGTACCTGGACGCAGTGGTTCAACGTTCGTTCGCCAGCAGCGCGCTCGCGCCAGCGTTCAATCCGAATTTCCCGACGATTGCCATTGGCACATCCACACCTCTTGTCGGAGGCCGTCCATTTCGTCGAGCGCCACATTCCGGAGATTTCCTGATCGGCTACATCCGGCCCAAGTTCACGCTCTCGTTCGGCGGAAGCCTGGTTGGGCGGCGCGCTGACAGCACACATCTTACCGACGCGTTCTTTGGCAACACTCTGCTGCTGCCCAACAGAAATCTGGATGCCGCCTACCAGAAGATCGATCTCAACAGCAGCCTGCGAATCAATTCCGCAATCGAGTTGTACACCAGCCTGGAAAACATCTTGAACGAGCATTACGACGCAGCCTTTGGCTTTCCCTCTTTGCCGTTCACGTTCCGTACCGGAATGAAATTCACCCTGGGAGGCGAGTCGTGGAAAATCCACTAGCCCATCTGTCCGAACGGACTTTCGAGGCGGCGTTTTCGACCACGCACCCTGTTCATGCCTCACGCGACTGGCAAGCCTTCGCCAAAGCGAAGCTGGATAGCCTGACCAAACCTCCAGGCAGTCTCGGGCGGCTCGAGGAAATTGCCGGCAGGATTGTCTCGATTCGGGAACAGGAGCGTCCAAGCTGCGCCAACAAAGCCGTCTACGTCTTTGCCGCGGATCACGGCGTCACCGAAGAGGGCGTAAGCGCATATCCCAAGGCCGTGACCCAGCAGATGGTCCGAAACTTTCTTGCAAACGGGGCTGCCATTAACGTCTTTGCGCGATGCGCTCGAGCGGAAGTGATTGTGGTGGACGTTGGCGTCGACGCGGATTTCGGTTCTTACTCTGGCCTTGTCGACAAAAAGATAAGACGCGGCACACGCAATATGGCGATAGGGCCAGCCATGACCGAACCTGAGACGTCCGCGACGCTCACGGTCGGTCGAACGCTGGCTCAAGAAGCCCTCCTTCAGAACCGGGACCTCATCGCTGTTGGAGAGATGGGTATCGGGAACACGACCGCGGCCGCCGCCATTACCGCGGCCTTGTCAGGAAAACCAGTCGCGGAGGTCACAGGATTGGGAACAGGAGTTTCGGCGCAAGCGCTGATTCAAAAACGACAAATCATCGAGAAAGCTCTAAACGTCAACGGCCTGAATAAAACCTCCAGTCCTCTCGAGGTCCTGCAAAAAGTGGGCGGTCTGGAAATTGCCGCGATGACCGGCATGGTGCTCGAAGCTTTGGAGCAGCGTGTCCCCGTTGTGATCGATGGTTTTATCTCGACCGCTGCTGCAGCCGTCGCTTACGCCGTTGAACCGAAAGTGAAGGACATTTTATTTGCTGGGCATGTTTCCGAAGAACCTGGTCATCGGGTGTTGCTGGAGTACATCGGAATGGACCCGATCTTGAATCTGGGGATGCGCCTAGGCGAAGGCACCGGCGCGGTGCTGGCCATGATGATGATCGAAGCAGCGGTCAGCATGCTCAACGAAATGGCAACCTTCTCGTCGGCTGGAGTGAGTGGGGCGTTGTGAGAAAAACGGTAAACGAGCTTCTGCTGGCATTTCAATTCATGACGCGAATTCCCATCTCCGGATTGCCCCGCGAGCGTCACGCCCTGGCTCGTGCTGCCAAATTCTTTCCCATTGTGGGGCTTGGAATTGGTCTGATTGCGGTTGCCATTCAGCGCGCTCTCGCCGCGCGCCTACAGCCTCAAGTGCTCACGCTGGTGCTCATCATCTATCTCGTGTTGATCACCGGAGCGCTTCACGAAGATGGGTTGGCCGATGCTGCGGATGGTTTTGGCGGCGGGTGGACGAAAGAAAAAATCCTGCTGATTATGCGGGACAGCAGGATTGGCAGCTTCGGAGCGGCAGCGATTACGCTTTCGCTTCTGTCGCGTTTCATCCTTATTACTAACACCTCGGCCGCCAGACTTCCGGGTTTCCTGATCGCATCTAGCGTGCTCTGTCGATGGACGGCCCTGCCCCTCGGTTTCTGGCTGCCTTATGCCCGCGAAGACCAGGGCTTAGGAGGGGCGGTTGCAGGACGGATGCCTCTCTCATCGCTGCTGTGGGGCACAGGTTTTGCCGTGCTCAGCGCAGCTGCGGCACTGGGTCTCGGCAGTCTTTTGCCATGGCTGATCACCCTATTCATAACCGCAGCGAGTGGTCTTTACTTCAAGCGCCACATTCAGGGCGTGACCGGCGACTGCTTTGGCGCCACCAACCAGATCACCGAGATCGCCATTTATTTTTACGGAGCTCTGCTGCGATGACTCTGACCGTGGTGACAAACCGGCAATCGTGCGACGCCCTTAGAGGGGGCGAGACGGTTCAGCTTGCTCTCTTGCGTCATGCACAGACAGATCTTCATGGACGCTTCTGCGGTCACTCGGACCCTGGCCTAAGCTTCGAAGGTCGAGGACAACTTTCCACGATTATCCGGAGCCTGGCACACATAGCGCCCACTGCAATCTGGTCTAGCGATCTCCGGCGAGCAAGAGAAACTGCCGAGCCGATCGCGAAGCATTTCGGACTGGACTACAAGACTTCACCCGGCTTCAGGGAGATGAACTTCGGCAACTGGGAAGGACTGACGTGGAAAGAAGTTGAGCTGCAATACCCAGATGACGCACGGGCTTGGGCCAAGCTCTTCCCTCACCATCGAGCGCCTGGAGGCGAGTCATTTCTGCAGTTGCAAGCAAGAGCAGTCGAGCAACTGGAGCAATTGGCGAAACATGCGGAGCCCGGTTGCACACTGGTTGTTACCCATGCTGGCTTTATAAGGACAGTGGTTGCCTGGGTCCTCGGAGTGCCAGACGAACGTATTTCGCGCATCGGCCAGAATCATGGCGCTTTAACCACTTTGGAAAAGCTGGGAAAACACTGGAGCGTTACAGCGCTGAACGTGAGTGCGTTTCGCTCGTCAGACGTAAGGTGCAGTGAGATTGAGGATCATCCATGAGAATCGTTTCGATGGTGCCGAGTGCGACCGAAATCTTGTGCGCCCTGGGCCTGGCGAAGGACATGGTCGGAATCTCCCACGATTGTGACTATCCCGCTGAAATCTTGAATCTCCCAAGGCTGACCGGCACGACGCTCGGTTCGGACCTGACTAGCTACGAGATCGATCAGCGAGTTCGCACCAGTGCGGCGTCCGGGAACAGCCTTTATGTCATTCAAACCGAATTGTTCGAGAGCCTCCGTCCCGATTTGGTCATTACTCAAGAACAGTGCAGCGTATGTGCCGTAGATCGCAATCGCACCGTCTGCGCTCTGGAGAGCATGAAGCTAGATACAAAGTGGCTTTCCCTCGCCGCGGCTGGATTTTCAGGACTGTACCAGGACATTCACGAGATAGGGTCCGCAACGGGGCGTAGCCCTCAAGCGGAGAAGCTTGTCGCTGAGCTTGCAGGCCGGCTTGAACACATTGCGGAACACACGGCTTCGGAACATCGCCCTCGCGTCTTCTGTTTGAGCTGGTTTGATCCTCTTATGTCCGCCGGCAACTGGATCTCACAGATGGTGAGGCTTGCAGGCGGCGACGCCCGCCTGGGAAGCGAAGGAGAGGCGTCTTCTCGCATCGAAGTCGATCGATTGCGAGAGGAATCTCCAGAGCTCATCTTCCTCTTGCCGTGCAGTTTTTCTCAGAGTCGAACTGCGGCTGAGTGGATCGCCTTTCGCGATGTTTCACCGTGGAGGAACTTTCCTGCCATCCGCGAAGGTCGCGTGTTCGCTCTCGAGAGCAGCCTGTTTCATCGTCCCGGACCACGCTTGGTTGACGGAGTCGAGCTCATGGCTGCACTGATTCATCCTCGTTGCTGCTCGTTCGGCGCCGAGTTCGATCTTTCGCGGAAGGTGGCATAGATGCCGGTGCGGAACAGACTAAAAGCCGTTCTTGTCGGAGTCGGGCCGGGCGCGTTTGAGTTGGTCACGCCCGAAGCACGCGAAATCATCTCGAGAGCCGAAATCATTCTGGGCTGGGATATGGACTTGTTGCCGGTGCGCGATTGCGTGGCCGGCAAGAAAGTCTTTCTGCAGGACGTCCGCAATTACGTGCAGGCTACGCGGGCGGCGGTCCGGGAGGCGAAGCGGACTCGCAAGTTGCTGGCGGTTCCGCGCGTGGGCGATCCGTGCTTGTCTTCCGGACTCAAGGGCTTGATGCGTGCCCTGGTCGGCTTTGAAGTTCACATTCATCCAGGAATCAGTTCGGTGCAGCTTGCGGCCGCCTATGCATGTATCAACCTGGATGAAAGCGCGATCATCAGCTTTCACGATCTAGGCGACCCCGAAGAAAAGAAGCAGTACATGCTGGATTGTTTCCGCAAAGGCCGGCACCTCATCACCCTAGCTAGTCCGGATTTGCGACCAGGCCCGATGGCGAAGTGGTTGATCCAGCAAGGAGCGCCTCGGAATACCGATGTCTTGGTCGGCTCTGCACTGAGTCTTCCCGAACAGAGGATAACTCGCACGAATCTCCGCCGCCTGGTTGGGCGAGAGTTTCCCTGGTTGAGCGTCACAGTGGTGATCAATCCAGGGGCTCCCAGTCTCGACCAGGACCATCGCCTTTGGCGCCAGTGGCGCAATCGCAAGAACCCAAAACAATCAAGGAGACGAAGATGATCTATTTAGTTTTTGTCGTCGCGGTGCTCACTCGATTCTTAATGAACTCCCATCTGCCGGGCTTTTCACCGGTCTTTGGCGCGCTGCTGTTCAGCGGTGCTCGCCTAAGGAAGCGAGATGCGATCTGGTTCCCTGTCGTCGTGCTGGCTATAGGCGATTGGCTCCTGACGACGCAGGTCTTCCGCATGGAAGTCAGATGGGGGCACGCAATCACTCTCGTGGCTTTCGCTGCCATGGCCTGGATCGGAGGCTTCCTTCGCCAGGACCTCTCGCCTTTCCGGTTTGCGGGGTGTGCAATCAGCGCTTCTACTGCCTATTTTCTGATCAGCAACTTCGGTGTTTGGATCGCGTGGGGGATGTACCCGCAGACACGCGAGGGGCTAATTGCCTGCTACGTTGCTGCCTTGCCTTACTACCGCAGTTCGTCGTTGAGCACCTTAGTTGGTGGAGCAATCTTATTTTGGGGATACGAATTCCTTCGCAGGAGACACCATGACAAACATCTTGAGCCCGCAACTGCTCACGCCAACTGATCGACAGGATCGCGTCGAACAGCTTCGCAAACTAGTTGTCGATCGTGTTCGGGCGAGTTCCGCCGATGGCATCCTTTTTTCTGGTGGCCTGGATACGAGCGTACTGGCCACGATTGCGACTTCCCATGGACGCCGCCTGCAGGCGGTAATGGTTTCCGTCAAGGAGGGGACCGGACTCGACGAACCCTTTGCCCGGCTTATGGTTGAGCGGCTGGGACTCGAGCTCGAAATATTGCGGCCAAGCCTGAACGAGTTAGTCGATCGAATGCCGGAGCTCATTCGTCTCTTGGGCACTTTCGACCCCATGGAACTCCGCAACAGCATCGTTACCTATATCGCCATGGAGGCGGCATCGAAGCACGGCTTATCGGCCGTTCTCACCGGAGACGCAGCCGACGAGCTCTTTGCCGGTTACAGTTTCATGTTCAACATGTCCGCAGAGCAGTTACCTTCATATATTCGACATTTGAACGAGATCATGCATTTCACCAGCGACGTCATCGGCCGGAACCTGGGCGTCGGCGTCGACTCACCGTACGTATCGTGCCTGATTCGAGACTTCGCAATCTCGCTCGGTTATGAGGATCTGGTTTGTGAATACGAGGGGAAGCGTTTTGGAAAGAGAATTCTGCGAGAGGCGTTTTCGAGCGTGCTTCCCAAAGAAATCGCCTGGCGATTGAAGACTCCCATCGAATACGGATCAGGCAGCACGGCCTTGAAGCATCTGGTCGAACAATCAGTAAGCGACACCGAGTTTGAGCGGGAACGCGACCGCGCCGCTATGCACGATCTTGTGAAGCTGCGAGACAAAGAGCAATGTTTCTACTATCTGATGTATCGTCGCCTGCTCTCTCCGCCGAAAGAACTCGCCCGTAGTGTCAAGACCTGCACGGATTGCCAGGCACCGGTGCTGCGCCACGACATGAAGTATTGCCGGATGTGCGGCGCGTATCCGATTTGAGATCTTGCCCAATGCGAGAACTGTAGAGGAGCGTGGACAATGCGACCCAAGATAGCTGCTGCAGCTCTTATCTGCCTGTTTTGTTTCGCCGCGGCACCTATCGGCTGGCCCCAGGAACAACCTATAAGATTTGAAATCGGTCCGCTGTTTACCTACTTGCGCGTTCCAGATTCATTTCCGATCAATGCTCAGAACCAAGCTGAAATTGGTGGGCGGTTTAGCTGGAATTTCAGTCGTCATGTGGCGCTTGACGCAGAACTCGAAGGTTCACCATTTCGTACCACCAATCTCACCACCTCCTATCAGGGAGGCTACATTTTGCAGTCCTTCGCTGGAATCAAGGCCGGTAAACGTTGGGACAAGTTTGGAATCTTCGGAAAATTTCGCCCAGGACTGACAAGCTATTCGGGAGTCATCAGGCAGTTCCAATCTGGGACGCTTGGATTTGCCAGACGGACTGATCCTGCATTCGACCTAGGAGGAATTGCCGAATTCTACGTCTCGCGTCGATTGTTGCTGCGCTACGATTTCGGCGACACAATCATCCACTACAACTCCAGCACGATCACTGTTTCCGGCCAGAGGATATCTTCTCCCGCGGAAGTCAAAAACAACTTTCAGTTCTCAACCGCAATCGCATTTCGCTTTGAGCCGGAACTGCGCGTGGTTTGTTCGTTGTGTATGGATTTACCGGCCGCTAGTTAGGGTTAAACCAACCGAATACCACTGTTACAACGGTACGATCGCGTGTTCTGGTCGAGGTTGCAACGCGGTGAGCACGGCTGGCATGTTAAGGACATCAATGTTTCATCAGCCAGAAAATGTCACCGAGATGACGTTTCGCGAACCAGAATTCAGCGAAGCGTTTCGCGAGCAGTTTGAAGAACTCCTTAAATGGAGACGCGATGTTCGCAGCTTTCGCTCCGATCCTATCGATGGTCGATTGCTTGAGCATCTCATTTGCCTAGCTTCGCTGTCCCCATCTGTCGGCTACAGCCAGCCGTGGCGGTTTGTCCTCGTTGAGTCCGCTGCATGCCGGGCCTCCATACGGGCAAACTTCGAACGCTGCAACCGGGAGGCTTTGAACTTGCACTCTGGCGACAGAGCGAAGCTCTATGCCAGACTAAAATTGGCAGGTCTTCGCGATGCTCCCGTTCAGTTGGCAGTATTCTTGAGCCAGAATACCCATCATGGGAGCGGACTCGGCAGAGTCACCATGCCAGAGACCTTGGAATATTCTGCCGTTCTGGCCGTCCATACCCTGTGGCTGGCTGCGCGTACCTATGGATTGGGCCTTGGCTGGGTATCCATTCTTGATGCAGAGGAAGTCAATCATGGCCTCGACGTCCCTCATGACTGGAAACTGATTGCGTATGTTTGTATTGGGTATCCAAAGGAAGATAATTCCTCGCCGGAGCTTCTTCGCCGCGGTTGGGAAGTGACCTTGCCAGTAAAAGAAGTCATCATAAGGCGCTGAGGAGTGCTGTCGAACGAGTTGTGATGGCGGAGAGAGCCGTGTGCGTAGGTCAGGACGGCGTGACAACCGCGGATCATGGCGCTTGGCGAAATGATGAAAGGCAAATCAAAAAAAGACGAGCTAAGACGCTGGCTCGATTTTCGAGCAATCAGGAACACGGTCGCGACGCTCACCGCTCAGATGCGCAGGAAATTGTGTGCGCAGGGATCACTGATTAGGAGGCTCGGTCTGGACGAAGGAGCGCCGGACGTAATCCTGGGCTTGGTGTCTTTGGTGTCTGTTTCGGTCCGAATTTGGACTTAAACGGATTAAACAGTGGAAGCAATTGAAATAGGCGAGATCATAGAAATGACCAATATTCATGCGGTTTCCACGTATGTTACTGAAAACATGGCGGGATGCTGAAAGGGCCGGGGTGAGTATCCCACCAATCTCACGCAGACCGAAGGCACTTCTACAGTAAAGCGTTACTCGTTCAAGTGGGCAGTCAATAGAGAGTACGTAGGTGGTGTTTTCGCGTGGGGGCTTCGGAAGTGA
>Ga0209648_10000707_pt1 | contig 26037 bp, 38 predicted proteins | sample GraSoi2013_115cm_FD_185830 | JGI IMG/M metagenome (GOLD analysis project Ga0209648, IMG submission 185830) | Grasslands soil microbial communities from the Angelo Coastal Reserve, California, USA - Sample 9_17_2013_115cm (SPAdes) (version 2) | ecosystem: Environmental > Terrestrial > Soil >... | reverse complement strand
ATCCTCAGGGCAGGTGCGAGGGTTTTGCTTACTGACCCCATCAGCAGAACGCGCGACGGGTCCACCCCCTGCAATGTGCCGACAGGTCGGCCGTCATAACGGAATTCGGCGTCGTAGTCGTCCTCGATGACGATTCCATCTACTTCGCGGGCCCACTGCAGGAGTAACGCACGACGAACCGGACTGAGGACAGCACCTGTGGGAAATTGATGGGCGGGCGCGACGATCACCGCTCTGATTTCGCGATTCGCGGCGAGCTGGTCGACGCGGATGCCGTGCTCGTCAACGGCTAGCGGAACGGTCGAGCCTCCGCCCGCTTCGACGGCCGAGGCTAAGCGTGGCCAGCCGGGATCCTCGACGCCGATCAGCGAAACGCCGGACCTCACAAGCGCCCGGCTTAGGCGGGTGACTCCGTCGATGACCCCAGTTGAAACGATCACGTCGTCTGGTTCAACTGCGGCACCACGCAGCCGCGTCAGGTAGTCGGCCAGTACCCGGCGCAGTTTTGGGTGGCCTCCATGAGATGGATAGCCCAGATCGACGAAGGATGCTTGGCCGAGTGCGGCGCGAATCGCAGCCGCCCATTGACGGCGCGGAAACGCCCGCAAATCAGGCAATCCGGATGTCAGGTTGAAGTTTGGCTCAGACCTGATCGGTGCCGGCGGCGCATGTTCACGGGGAGCGCTCGACAGTTTCACGCGCGTCGCCGAGCCGGTTCTTGCCTCGAGGTAGCCCTGGGCGATCAGCTGGCTATAAGCCTCGGTAACAACCCACCGCGAACACCCCAGTTCCGCTGCGAGCGCCCGGCTGGGCGGCAACATACTTCCTGCCGCTGGCCGTCCGGCCCGGATCGCGTCGATAAGCGTGCTTCTCAGGCGTTCATGAAGTGGACCCGACTCGGCGCTCCCGAGGTCATGCACAGGGTTCCACGGCAGATTGGTCTGGTTTCTTGGCGCGGAGTTGGATTGCACGTCCCAGCCAATACTCGCTTAACCTGAGCCACCTAGCAAGTCACCGGGCGATATCGCTTGTTGTCGGGGCATCATCTTGGACCGCCAAGTTTGAGGGTCTGCCTGTCGTTCGCAAGGAGTGATCGTGGCTGGCGCTTACCGGATCGACAACATCGTTGGGGACATTTTCCGGATCTGCTTGTGGGGCCGGAATCGCGCATCACCTGGCCGGTACGGAGACTACGAACACGTGGAATGAACGTCACCCTGGGTGGGACCTGTCACCTACGAGGGGATGGCCGCCCACTGGCCAGACGCAAGTGACGCGATCGCGTCGATGATGAACGCCGCGGACAAGGTCGTTTTCTCCACAACTCTGAACCACGCCGACGGCGCAAGTCCCGGGTGGTGACCGGCAATCCTGCCGAAAAGATATCGCGGCTCAAGCAGCAACCAGGAAGAGTGATCGGAGTGGCCGGAGGAGCAGTGTTCGCGCAGTCATTGGCAGCGCTAACCTAATCGACGAGTATCGGCTGACCGTTCATCCCGTTGCCCTTGGATCTGGGATACCCCTGTTTAACAACGCCATAAACTTGAAGCTCCTGAGCACAGAAGTTTTTTCATCGGGCGCAGTCTTGCACAGGTACCCGCCTGCATGACCTTGGCGCCAGAGCTGTCACCACCCGCTGACCAGCGAATTCGGAAAAGGCGCCGGCCGCGCGGCGCCGACAGATTAAGGGGGGAGGGTAACCCATCGGGCAACCGCGTCTTGGACTGGCCGCGATGAGACTAATCGTTCTGGGAGGTTGCGGCGCGTGGCCTGCAGCGGGACAAGCATGCAGCGGCTATCTAGTAGAGCACGACGGCTTTAGGCTGTTAATCGACCCCGGCTACGCAATTCTGCCGCGACTGCTGGAGTTGATCGGGGCGGACCTCATTGATTCGGTGCTGATAAGCCACGGCCATCCGGACCATTGCGCCGATCTGCACCCGCTTCTGCGCGCCCGCGCGCTCCGCGACAGTCCCCCACCACCACTAGTCGTCCATACCCTTCCGAAAGCTGTCGACCAGGTTCTGGCGCTCGACCGACCCGGCATGCTCGAAGACGCTTTTGTGCTCCAGGAGTTCGCGCCTGGGGACCGGTTTCAGAATGGCCCTTTTCGAGTCGAGACATGGCTGTTACCACACTCCGTCTTGAGCGTCGGGGTCAGGCTAACCGCCGGAGGGCGGACGCTCGCTTACACAGGGGACACCGGACCAAGTCCAGACCTGGAAGACCTCGCCCACAATGCCGACCTGTTTCTTGCCGAAGCCACCTTCCTCGAGCATGTGCCGGAGGACTCAGTCCGGCACCTGTCCAGTGCCAAGCAGGCCGGTGAGCTCAGTTCCCGCGCAGCGGTCAAGCATCTGATGCTGACCCATCTGTGGCCAGGCACAGATCCACAGGCCGCCGCGCAGGCAGCCCGTCGTGGCTACGACGGGACGATCACGGTTGCTCGGGCGGGCGTAGCAGTCGACCTGGAATGAGTGCTTACTCGACCGAGCGCACTCGGGTACGCCGGCAGCCGTCGAGAGGCAGTTATGATCGCGCATCCGTAGACGCAGTGCTCGATGCAGGGCTAGTCGCCCACGTGAGCTTCGTCGAGAACGGCCAACCCTATTGCATGCCGATGCTTTACGCCCGCCTCGGTGACGACGTCTACATCCACGGGTCTACTGCAAGCCGGACCATGCGTGTACTCGCTAGCGGCGTGGCTGCTTGCGTCACATCGACTCTACTCGACGGATTGGTACTTGCTCGATCGGCATTTGAGCACTCAGCCAACTATCGTGCGGTCGTGCTTTTGGGTACCTTTCGTCGAGTTGAGACTTCACAGCAACGCCTCGCCGTCATTGCGAGCTTCACCAATAAACTCATCCCCGGCCGCTGGGACGAGGTTAGACAGCCGAGCCCAAAAGAGTTGAACGCGACCATCATCCTAGCGATGCCGATTGTCGAGGCGTCGGTCAAGATCCGCGAGGGCGGCCCAACTGACGACGAAAGCACAGATGCAGCGGCCGATGTTTGGGCCGGGATACTGCCCATTCGGAACTCTTTTGGCGCGCCAGAACCTTCCCCCGGGCTGCGATCTCACATCGCCCTGCCGTGGAGTGTGCGTCGAGTTCTCAAAAGGAGTGGGGATTAAAGAGTGTGGAATCGACCGCGGATTGAATCAAGGCGTGAGCAGCCGGTGAAAGACGAAGTGGCCTTGCCTAAGCTTGGTGAAGCCGGCCTGCCTTGGCCACGTTCGATGCTCGGAAATGCAGCGCTCGGCTGCTCATGGCGCCGATGACCGGTCGACCCTACGACTTAGGGCCGGTTGGGCGGGTGGAGTCAACTTTGGTCGACCCGGCCAATGCCCCAAGCCAAGGTGAGGAGGGCGCCCCTCAAGCCTGGTTGGTGTTTGATCCGGACGTATACGGCGCCATGCAGGATCTTAAGGTCGGCGACCGAATCATCGTGATCACCTGGCTACATCTAGCGAGCCGAGATGTTCTCCGCACCTATCCGCGCAACCTCGTAGAGGCACCGCATGTTGGCGTCTTCAGCCTTCGTGCGCCAGACCGGCCCAACCCCATCGGTCTTCACTCAGTTGAGATTCTTGAGGTGTCGGGACTCCGAATCATGGTCAATAACCTGAGGCAGTGAACGGCACCCCAATCCTTGATGTAAAGCCAGTGATATAAGGCTTGACCATCGCGGCTGACATTGCGCGTGGCGATGACGACTCTCGTTCGACGCACCCTTCTGATGCCTAGCGGCCATTTCAAGACAATTCCCAGCGCAACGAGCCCTATCGCTACAAGCGGGTAGTTGTTGGGAGAGATCGTCGAGTAGACATTGACGAGAAGCCCTATTTAGCGCTTGCGATTGCGTGGCCGTCCCCCAACACGATTGCGTCGCTCGATGATGTTTCTTGCCTCGTCCATCCACGATAGGGTGCTGTGTATTCGTATGATCGCTCGACCGAGGATTAGCTGCGGGAAGAAATGTTGACCTGATCGACTTCTTCCTTCATGGCTTCGAAAATACGAAGCCTGCGCTCAAGAAAGTGACGATAGCTGGAGAGTTGAACAAGTGCACTCTCAGTAGGGGTTAGGTCGACGAAGAACATTTTCAGAGCGAACACGTTAGGACCCCTCGGCAGGCTCGTCATCGACATCCTGGAGCAATCCATGGACCGGAGACTTTGTCAACAGGTATGGAAATTCCTTTCGCTCAATCGACGTGATCAGGCGACCCTCACCTCCGTTTCTTGATCCGATTCCTGTAGCACTCCGTCCTTGAAGACCACGCCCTCGGCGACCATCTGCATGAGGCTGGGTCCGCGGTTGAGCGCGCGCCAGTTGCGACCAAGACGCTGCACGACATTGAAGACCAAGAGAGCGCGTTCTCGCGTGTGCGGGCGCGCTTGGCGACGTCGATACGCAAGCGGACGCCGGCGAAGACCGACTCCAGAGGGGTTGGTCGTGCGGAGCTGGAGCCAGTGCTCTTGACGGAAGTCGTAGAAGGTTACGAAGTCATCCCAGTCGCGCACAAGGTCTGCGCCGCCGGCTCCTGGCGCTCGGCTCGCAGCCGCGCCACCAGCTCGTCACGCTTGCTTTCGCACACCTTCAGAGTCGGCGACTGATAGAGCTCGTAGAGGCGCGAGCTGACCTCGGGCTGCAAGCGCTTGGGCAGCTTGTCGACTAGGTTCAGGAGCCGGTGGTTCCAGCAGCGTTGGCGTTTGGTCTCGGGCCATACCTCCGTCTGGCCGTCCCAGATGCCCAGGTTGCCGTCTCCTATCAGCACCGCCGGTGCCCGCAGCCCACGCTTAGCGAGGCTGCGCAGCATATAGGACCAGGACGCCTTCGACTCCCGGTATTCGAGCTCCATCGCAATGAGCTCCTTGGTGTCGTCCACTCTCGCGCCCAGCAGCGTGAGCAGGCAGCTGTTCTCCTTCTCCAGCCCGGCCCCAGTCCTCGTTGTCATAAGCGACACGGGTTGACGTTGACTTGGTAGCACTGCTACGCCGAATCCACACATGAGGGCGGGGCCAACACCACGGATCGAAAAGGGCAGACCTCTCCTTCGAGACTGAGTCGGGCAGTCGCCGGGCCAGCGCGGTCGTAGTCATGCAAATCGCACACCACCTACCGCAGCCGCGGCGATGATGACGGCTGGCGAGGCTAGCGGCCATTTCCAGATGATTCCGAATGCGACGGTCGCGATCAGGACGGTTAGCCAGTCCACTAAAGCACCTCGAGCCACTTGTACGGTTACAGCGCCGACCAATCCGACAGCCGCCGCGTTCGCGCCGCTTACGAACCCTCCGGCCCAGGCTCGCCTGTCGGTGAATCGAACCACCCGGTCCAACATGGGTACCAAGATGAATCCGGGTAGAAAAATAGCCAGCGTGGCGAGTAGCGCCCCGGGAACGCCCGCAAATAGATAGCCCAGGAATGTAGCTGTGGTGAAGACAGGACCAGGTGTCGCTTGTCCGATCGCGATCGCATCGACCAGCTGCTTGTTGGTAAGCCAGTGCAGACCTTGAACGAAGTCCGCGTAGAGGAATGCGTAAAGCACATATCCGCTGCCGAAGCTGAATAGGCCAAGTTTGAGGAAAGTCAGGAAAACGGCAACCAGCTTTGCTCCTGACCAGGCGGTGAGGGTTAAGCCTGTCGAGAGTCCCAGCGGGCCGACGTTCCGCATGGGGCTGAGGTTGGCTGCGGCGGACATGACCAGGCCCCCGCCGACGATCAGCAACAATGGGCTCACCCCAATCAGCGAGAGACCGGCCGCCGCCGAGGCCAGGATGATCAGCGATCGACGTGTGAGGAGTCGCCGGCCGAGGTCGATGATCGCCCATGACACGATTCCCACCACCGCCGCGCGGATGCCGTAAAGGATGCCTAAAGCCTCAGAGCTGCTGCCGAAACGCTCGTATGACCAGCCGATGAACAGCATGATCACAACGGCTGGGAGGATGAATAGGCCACCGCCTGCCGCCAGGCCGACCCACCCAGCACGCTTATAGCCCAGGTAGATGGCGAGCTCAGTCGAGCTCGGTCCCGGGATCAGATTGCAAGCCGCGAACATGCGGAAGAATTCATCCTCGGGAAGCCATTTTCGCTGGACAACCACCACTCGACGCATCAGGGCAACGTGAGCGGCGGGACCTCCAAACCCAATCAAGCCCAGCACCAAGAAAACCAGTGCCACTTCCCTCACTGAGCCTGGAGACTTACCGGCGGATGGCATGACGCATCAACGGAGACGAAAGCTGAATTCCGACGCTCCAAACGTTCTGGATTTGGACGTTGGCAGACGCCGATTGGACAATTTCCGCATCGAGACTGGAATCACGCAGGACCTAAGGGCACAGGCCAGATGGCTTATGCGGTCTGCTGCCGGCCGAGCACCGCGCCGACCAACTCCCCAGAGCGCTCGGGGTCGAACGGCTCGCGTGACATCAATCGCTTGTAGAAGATTGCGCCGAGCAGTGTAAGCGCGGCCAGTTCGGGATCAACCTGAGCCGGGAAGTCGCCTTTAGCCACGCCTGCTTGAATCACGTTGATCAGGCTCTCACGGCGTTCAGCGGCATATCGGTGGTGAAACTCCCGTACCTGGGGATCGCGTTCGGCGCCCTCAATCAAGGCGGGGATGCATGCGCTGAATGTCGAGTCAGCGACGATTTCAGCGACGTGACGCACGAGGCGATCGACCCGCTCGCGTGGCTGCGCATCCTCGAGGTCGGGCACCAATTCTTCGTGGAAAGTCTCAAGTGCGTCCGCGATCAGGGCCAGCTTGTCTGTCCAGTGACGATAGATTGTGGATTTGCCCACGCCGGCACGGGCGGCTACTGATTCGATCGTGAACGCGCCGTAACCTACCTCGCCGAGTTCCTGGACCGCGGCGCGCCGAATCAGGCGTCGCGAGCGCTCGATGCGTGGATCCTCAGTTTTTTTCGGCGCCCTCAGGCCCGCGTTCGGTTTGTCACCACCTACCATTCGTGGCGCTATGATACGGTAACGTTTCGGTATGAAACGCAACCGTTCTACAAGTGGGTGGGAGATGTCGGAGGGATCAGGATGGCCAGTGTGAGCGTCCGCTACATCGTGCACGACGTCGACGAGGCGATTCGTTTCTACACCGAGCTACTCAGCTTCAAATTGGAGATGCACCCGGCACCGACGTTCGCCATGCTCTCACGCGGGGACCTGCGCTTGGTGCTGAGTGCACCGGGTGGCGGCGCCGGTGGCGGCCAGGCAATGCCCGATGGGCGCTTGCCTCAGCCGGGAGGTTGGAACAGATTCTCGCTTGAAGTCTCTGACCTCGCCGACACAGTTGAGCAGCTCCGAAAGAAGGGAGCTCGCTTTCGGAACGACCTCGTGACTGGTGTTGGGGGAAAACAGATCCTTCTCGAGGATCCGTCCGGTAATCCCATAGAGCTGTTCGAGCCGATCCTTCCTGAGGCCCGCTTAGCTCAGTCCTCGTGAGACGTTGATGCTTTCCGACCAAATGCAAATGCAACTACCTTGGCGAGATGATTCGCAAGGCGTCGTTGCGTGTGCGTAATCAAAGGAGAGTTCTTGCCATCTTTGACATCGAGCTACCGGTTTGGATGGCCTGGCGGCCGCTGAGCAGCTCGACGAGCAGCTCCCCCAATGCCAGACCTTGGTCCTAACCGGCCTCGGGCAGCCAGGCAACCTGCTGCGCGCGCTGAAAGTCCACGTCCGCGAATTTGTGCTCAAGGACGCACCCGCCGACGCGCTGGCCACCGCTGTGCGCCGGGTTTCTAATGGAGAGCGCGTGATTGATCCAGAGCTTGTGGCGGCCGCCTTGGAGACTGGCAGCACTCCGCCGACTACGCGAGAAGCCGATGTGCTCCGCGCGGCGCAAAGCGAATTTCGACAGACGAAAATGGGAAGCGGCTTTCTCTGTCACCAGCTACTGTTCGCAACTACCTGTCGAATGCGATCAGCAAGGTGGGCGCACGCAATCGCATAGATGCAATTCGAATAGCGCGAGAGGTGGCTCTGATCTACACGGTGGGCGACTTCATATAGCTACCGAACCTCCAAGCCGGGTTCGTCGACGCCGGCGCAGCAAGCTGACCTTCAGTCAGTACTTGAGATTCAGGCTTGGCACAAGCGGAGGGCGAACGGCTTGGTTCAACTTCTTCATCAGGCCGTTCGGTGCTGCATCGTTCGCTGAATTCTGGCGCTTATGGAACCCCGCCTACGGCTATTTCCTCTCGTACTACTGTTATCGGCCGCTGGCAACGATCCTGCCGCGCCAAGCTGCGCTCCTCATTACGTTCGCCACATGCGGGTTCGTGTTGCACGACCTCCCTGCGTGGGCAGTTACCAGAACGATTCTGCCTCCAGGAGGAACAATCGTGTTCATCAATTTCGGACTAGGCGTGATTCTTGGTGAGGCTTTCAAAATGGACCTCTCGCGCTGGACGCTCGGGGCTCGTGCGGCAGTGAATGTTGGTTACCTCGTTTCATGCGTGTCCGCGATGCTGCTGATGGTTCTGAAACTCCTCCCGTGACCTACCTCGGTTCGGTCTGCGGTCCGCACTTAGACGGACCGGTAACGGATGCTCTAGAAACTCCTAGCCGCCTGGCCCGAACGTGCTCATGGTCAATGGTGCTTGCGCTCTCAGGATTCGCACCGCCAGACCGTGCTATCGCATGGCACACTTGCTAATACCCGGAGGTTGAAGTAGCAAGTCATATGCAGACTTGGCAGATTGCTGCGGGCGTTGTTACTGTGGCGCTGCTCTGCACAGCCGCCTACCTTCTCCGCGGGAACCATAGGCCGAGCAACATTCTGTTTGTGCTCCTTCTGGTACCCATACCGGCAGCCGGCTTCTTTCTCTACTCAATTGCGCCCGGCCCTCCTCCCGCCGTTACTTTGATCACAGTCGTTGCATCGTTCCTGGTCGCGCTGGCGATCTTTCCCGCTTTCTACGGGTTCTCTCCCGCTAGATCGTTTCAGGGAACGCCCCAAGACTTCTCAACGATGAATCGCTATTTTCTCGCCAGATGTGGTTGCGGATTGCTCGGCGTCATAGGCTTTCTTTTCATGTTCGAGCCTTGGTTTGCGTGGGTGAATTTGGCGGCGATCATCGCGTGGCTTGCGATCTGGACTCCTCGCCGTGCGCGCCTCGTTCGATACGAGGTGTCAGCCGACATCACTGCATCAACGAACGAGACATTTCAATTTCTGCTGGAGCCAGCCAACTGGAGTCGCTACCAAGACATCGAAGTCCTAAGCGTGAAACCCGATGGTCCGATCGCAGCCGGCACCGAGTTGACAATGAGACGGCTAATACGAGACGCATGGGACCCGGCCGCCCAGCGTTGGCCAGTGATGCAGCTGTACAAGATCACCGCGATTGTTGGCACCTCCTACACTCTTGTGTCCTTTGACCGACGCGAGTCTCATACCCTAGAGGTACGCCCGATAAGATCGGGCTCGACAATAGACCGACGAGTTCAATGGCTACTGCCATTCACGGACGCGATTTTGGGCCGCAGGTTTGACCTCAGGCGTCAGATTGCCAATGCTCGAGAATTACAGCAGCGAAATATCCAAAGGCTCAACGAGTTGATCGGACAGCCGCTGCCCGATACAGGATGACGCCGGCTCGCCAATCGTAGACCGAGCACGGTCGTGATCCCGACCGCGTTAACCACTGCGGCGAAGCCTGGCAGACGATTAACTAGCCTCCTCCGTGTGTTCCACCAGCGACAAGTGCCCTAGGGCCTGGTTCTCCTGACGAGCAGCCAGGCGAATCCCGGCTGCCGGCGAACGAAGGCGTCGTTGCGCCGGCACGCCCGTCGCCGCGATCCAATTTAAGGTTCTTCGATGAGTTCACAGGAATGGTCGCCCACGTCGCCGGGGCTGTTGTTCGCTTCTCGTTCTTCACGAGGACGAGCATGAAAGCGGGTCGAAACATTCCCAACATTGCCAACGGCGCGGCGATTGGGTTGATCGCTGCGGTGCCACTGCAAATCTTCGGGTTGACGCGGGCCCAGGCTCGTTGCTCAGTCGGATACACCCGGGCCCTCGAGCCGCGGACGAGCACGAAACCGGGCGGAAATATTCGCAACATTGACCTGAGCCCTCCCCGTACACCGTCAAATAGTTGAGCAAACACACCAGGTTTGGTTCTCACCTGGGGGAGCAAACGGGCCGCCTTTCGCGCGGTTACGAAACGTGGCTCCTCTACGGCGCGTTCTGCTGCATGGCCTTCCTGCTCAATGGACTGGGAGCGGTGCTGGCACCCCTGCAGAAAGAGCTCCGCGTCAGCCGTGGGGACGTGGCGTTCTATCCGAGCCTGTTCGCGGCGGGCCTCGTAGTCGTGGGGTTAATCGGGGGGCCTTGGTAGGTCGGATTGGGCGGGCGGCTGCATTGCGGCTGGCGATCGTAGGGATGATTGTCGGCGGCCTGTTGATCGCGGCTCCGGCGCGGATCGCGACACTGCTCGGCGTACTTCTGGTCGGCCTGAGTGCAGCGCTCCTGATCCAGCTTGTCCCTGCAGTGCTGACCGCGATCAAGTCGGGCGCGCCCGCAGCGGCAATCGGTGAGGCCAATGGACTAGCCAGCGCAATGTCCGTACTCGCACCGTTGGCTGTCTCCGGAGGGTTGGCGGCTGGCCTCGGGTGGCGCACCGGCTATCTGGTGGCTCCACTGTTGGCTCTTACCGCCCTCACATTGCCTGCGTGGCGTCTCGTGATACCGCGTGCGCTCGCATCGATGCCAGGGTCGTCGCTCGCTACCCCAGCACCCATATTCAGTCGATGGCTCGATCTGGTTCTGGCAGTGAGTGTTGAGTTCTGCATGGTCTTCTGGGCTGCCTCTGCCTTTATCGACTGGGATCGCGCATCGTCCGGTCAGGCGCCCGCGCTTGCCTCACTGTTCTTGGTGGGCATGGCCACCGCTCGTGCGCTATCGGCCCGGATCATTCGCCGGATACCTGGCCAGCGTTTCCTGATTTTGGTGTGCACCGCCGCAGCATTAGCCGGTTTCACTGTCTTCTGGGCTGGGACGATTCTGACGTTGGCTGCGTTAGGGTTCTTCGTGGCCGGTCTAGGGATCGCCCTTCTATATCCGACTACTCTAGGCCGAGTTATTTCGGCCTGGCCACAGGCGCAGGATCTGGCTGCGGCGCGGGCCGCGCTCGGTTCCGGCCTTGCAATCGGAATAGCACCCTTCTTGTTAGCTCAAATCTCGGACGCAACTGGACTCCGCATAGCGTTCCTGGTCGTCCCCGTTCTGCTTCTGCTGTTAGCGGTCCATGTCGGGATTCCAAGACAACGTGATGCAGAGGATCACCAGCATTGACAAATGACGGGCAATTGCAAGGCGATCCTTGTAGCACTACAGTATTTGCGGACCGGGGGAATATCAGTTAGGATAGCCTGCGTGACCGCGTCGCCGACTCTGGTCCGCAGCCAGGCCGACCGTTCGGTCAAAGAGGTCTGGGGCCGGCTGCTGAACTTGGTTATGGCCACCGACGCGCGACGAGACCTCCTCGTCGAGCGCCTCGGCTTGACGTCTGGAGACAGCCGCGCGCTGATGGCGCTCGACGGTCGGACCGTGCGAACGATGGGTACACTCGCGGACGAGTGGCGCTGCGATGCCTCAACCGCCACCCGCGCGGTGGATCGTCTCGAATCGCGCAGATTGGCCGAGCGTCGATCAGTTGCGGGTGATCGTCGAATACGCGGGGTGGCTCTCACACCCATGGGCATGCACGTAAAGGCCAAATTGACTGCCGGCCTGATGCAGCCGCCGCCTGAATTCAGCCTGCTTAGTGCTACAGAAGTCAGGCTGCTTCTCGATGCCACTCGGGTGTTACCCAATGCAATCCCGCCATTGCCCGCTTCACCAGCCTGGAAGCAACCACAGCGTGGCCTCGAGATTCGAACTTTGGCTCCTGGTGACGAAGAACAAGTGTTGGCTGCGGCTGCATTGTTCGGCAAAACGCCTCTGACCGAAGCCACGGAACGTCTCCTGGTTGAACCGGGCCATCACCTTCTGATTGCCTACCAAGACGGAACTCCAGCCGGTTTCATTGTTGGCATTGAGCAGCTACAGCCGGACAAGGGCATCGAGATGTTCATCTCCCAGGTGGCTGTCGACGGCCAATGGCGTGGCCGCGGAATCGGGCGTTTTTTGGTTGAATCGCTATTAGCTATCGCGCGAGAACGGCGCTGCTACGGGATGTGGGCGTTGACCCAAGCAGATGACCTTGGATCGCTGACCACGTACGGAAGAGCTGGCGCGTCGAGCCAGACAGGACAGGTCGTCTTGTCGTGGGAATTCGACTAGCGCGACATGCCTGAGTTAAGCACTTCATCGGAGCGAACGGACCCTGATCTCTTATGAATCGGCAAACGGCGGCGTGCGGGCTCACCGCAGCGATGGCGTTCATCTGCACGAGCTGCGTATCTTCGCCGGCGCCCCTGCCCAGCCCGTCATCAAGCGTGTCCGGCCCTCAACTGACAGGAACGATTTCGGTGACCGGCGCGGTGCCGTTCAGCTCGACCTTCAACGCGTCCGCAGCTATCGAGGTGGCTGGAACGAAGACCCCCGCGCCAGTCGGATCGAACTGTGCTGAGTACGCCAACGGATTTGACCAAAGTGCCCAAAATGGAGGTGGAAAAGGCTTCGACGCTCCCGAGGTCCAAAGTGCCAAGGTCAACCACCACAGCGTGTTCGTATCGGTCTCAATGGCCACAGGCTACGCGGGGCCCGGGACGTACGACAGCCGTCGCAACAGCTCGCTTGGCGGCTATGCCTCGCGCGATGTCGACAACCCTTCCGGTGTCGAGACCACCACATTCAGTTCCAGCATTCACGGCCTCACGACCCTGACTGTCAACCCTGATGGGTCTGGGGCGCTAGATGTCATCGGGTGGGGGACCACCGAGGTACATGGGCTGGCGACTATCAGCGCGTCCATCACGTGGATTTGCAAGCAGTGACGTCGCTCCAGGAGCAGAGGAGGTTCCGTAATGAACAGTGGAGCTAGTGAAGAGCCCGTCGCGAGGGCCCATGCTCCGACCAAGATTGTTGGCCCGGATTTCCTGGGTCTTCGGGTTCGGGACCTAGAGCGAGCAGCTTCCTTTTATGAACAAGAGCTTGGGATGGAGCGTATGCCCAGCATACCTCCCGACATGGTTGTGTTCCGCACGTCAACCATCCCGCTTGCAGTACGCAAGCCTTTGCCGGGTACGAATCTCGACGCAGGGCGCCCCGGCCTCGGAGTCTCGATATCGCTACGGGTCGATGACGCGCAAGTCTTGCACGACCGCCTGAGAAATCACGGCTTGCCGATTCTCATCGACCCCTTCGACACACCATTCGGCCTGACGTGCGTGTTCCAGGATCCAGACGGCTATGCAGTCGCGATACACGGCGCAACGTAAGCCAGAGTGGCTGCTCACTTGAGGGGGAATAGCACGCGGAGCTGGGGTTGCATCTTCCAATGGCCGGGGATAAAGCGTCGCCATGAAGAAACGAGGAGGCTCAACACGCTAACACGAATGGGCAATTCGGCCGCAATCAACAATGGAGGGCTAATCATGGCTACACAACACGCACTCGCCGAAGCCCACATTCGACAGCGAATAGACAAGGCGGTTGAGGCGATTGGCAGCATGGATCTCGATGGTGTCAAGCCAATTTATGCTCCGGACATCGTGTCATTTGACATCGTACCGCCGCTGCAGCACGTGGGAGCAGAGGCAAAATGGAAGAACTGGTTAGACGTCTTTGAGATATTCCAGCGTCCGCTCGGGTACGAGATTCGCGACCTCATGATCACCGTGGGCGATGACGTGGCATTCGCGCACAGCCTAAATAAGATCAGCGGCACGTTGAAGAACGGGAACAGCATCGATTACTGGGTTCGGTGGACGGCGTGCTTTCGGAAGATCGACGCCAACTGGCTCATCGCGCACGACCATGTCTCGGTGCCTGTCGACGTGGAGAGCGGCAGAACGTTGCCGACTCTCCAGCCCTGAGAGTTTGGCGGTCGTGCGGCGTGCCCTGGTCGGCCGCAACCGACCACAATCGAGCGCAGTCGTGCGTTGCGGCACCGAGCTACTCAATTCTGGTCCAGGTCTCTTGCGGCGAACTTGAAGGTCACGATTCAGTTCCTTCGTTCTTCGCGCAGAACGCAGCGTGCCGCAGGATCGGTGAGCCGGCCGCATCGGGGTCGGCTCACTCTTGGCCAGTACGTGAGCTTCAGGTTGAGTGGCGCCAGCGGCAGGGAGGCGTGGTTCAATTTCTTCAACCGGCCGTTCGCCGCAGCCTCCATCGCCGAATTCTGGCGACGCTGGAATCCGGTGTATGGCTACTTTCTCAGCACATATTCCTATCGGCCACTTTTGGACGTGAAGCCACGCCAAGCTGCTGTCTTTTCGACGTTTGTTGCCTGCGGTTTGGTGCTGCACGATGTCCCCGCCTGGATCTCGCTGGGCGACTGTTGCCGCCGGGAGCAACGATCGCATCCTCAATATTCGGTGCGGACGCACTTGTAAGCGACCGCTGCCGCATGAACCTGTCCCGCCAACCGGTCACAGTCCGAGCCGCTGTCAACGGCGTGTACCTGATTGGGTCAATTGGCGTGACGCTACTGGCTGTCAGTTGGCTTAGGAACGCTCGCAAGTCATGGTGAACACGGGCGGCCCACGGGTGGACGCTTATGACCAGGAGTATGCAGATGACACGCTCCCGATACTGGGGTCTTATCGCGGCCGTCGCCGGAGTGGGTGGCTGCGCGCGGGGGGTGACCGCACGGTTGGCCCAACCGTCTTCGGCATACCAGGCACACCGACCACGGCCGGCGCTCGAATCATGACGTGGGCATGTTGACTTCCATGACCCTCTTCGCGTTGCGCTGGTCACGTTCCTCATGACAGCGTCGCCGGGCCCGGGAGTCCTCTACGTCGCCACCCGCAGCCTCGCCCAGGGTCGCCGGGCCGGCTTTGCCTCGACGGTGGGCATCGAGTTTGGAGAGATTGAATGGATCGTGGCCGCCACGACGGGCGTGGCGCTCTTCCTGGCGACCTCGGTTTCGGCGCTTACCTTTCTGCGGTTCGCCGACGCGGCCTACCTTAACCTAATGGCGATCGGCTCAGTACGTCAGGACCGGCAATGAGCGCCCGCATCGACAACATCGTTGATGGCATCTATCGGATCGGCATATGGCACCCCGAATCGAAAATAACGTTCAACCAATTCCTCATCGACGATGAGCGGCCAACCCTGGTCCATACCGGCCGGTACGAGGACTACGAGCAGGTACGCAATGCCATTGCCGAGGTTATCGACCCATCGCGCCTAGAGTTCGTCATCCTCCTTCATTTCGAGGCAGATGAATGTGGCGGTATGGATCGTTTCTTGGAGGCTGCGCACGAGTCCGTCCTGGTGGGAAGCTGGCTCAGCATCGGCGTCAACCTGACCCATTGGAACTACCGCGGCACCCTCACCGGCTTCAAGCACGGCGAAACTTTGGATCTCGGGCATCACAAGCTGCGCTTTCTGGAGACGCCGCACGTTCACCACTGGGACTCGATGATGGTTTTCGATGAAACGACAAAGAGCCTATTTCCTGCCGACCTGTTCATGCAGTCTGGTGAGCAGCCCCCGATTGTCAACGAGAACCTTGGCGCTGAAATGTGCGGCCTCTACCGCAGCCTGGGCATATTCGCGCATGAGGCGCCGGTGCGCCATGTGGTCGACACCATCGAACAACTCAAGCCTGAGTGGGTCCATGCAATGCACGGCGGCACCTTGACTTGCGAGGCCCTTCCCGGGTACCTGAAAGCGCTTCGTGAGCAACCGTTCGCATTTGACGGAAGGTTAATCGGCCGCCGATTGAACATCGTGACCTGATCGAGACCTAGTGCATGTGCAGCTCGGTGCCCTCCAGAGAGTCCTGGTGCCAACCCCGCCTGCGCGTGCTCGAAGCTTCGACACCGCGTGCCGACAGCAACACTACTTCGCTCTTGAATCCCGGTAGCCCGAGGCTTCAGGAGCCGATGACTTTTGGCTTCACCCATCGTCTAGTACATATGAGCGCGATGAGTCGGCTCGGCGAAAACGTGGCCCGTCGTACGCAACGACGACACTTTCGATCCGAAGGACGAGGGTAGTGACCTCCGAGAGCGGGTCGTCAATCCCCAGCCTCGTGAATCGACGTCTGGCCCTGGTCCTGCTGTCGGTCTTCGGCACCGGCGCAAGTTTCTATTTGCTTCTGTCGGTCGTACCTGTTTACGCAACATCGCTAGGAGCCGGCGCAATAGGAGCCGGCACAGTGACCGGGGTGCTCATGTTCTCAACAGTGATAACCGAAATGGCCACACCTTGGCTCCTGTCGAGGATTGGTTATCGACCGGTATTTGCTGCGGGAGTGTTACTTCTCGGCCTACCAACGTTAGGTCTGCCCGCCGCTACCAGCATGGTCGCGATACTGGCCATCTGCATGGCCAGGGGTATTGGCCTCGCGGTCATGTTCGTGACGTCTGGCGCTCTTGTCGCGATGCTTGTTGCTGCCGAGCGACGTGGCGAAGGAGTCGCCGTCATGGGGCTTGTCTCGTTGGCGCCTTCAGTGATGGGGTTGCCTCTTGGGCTATGGTTGGCGAGCCAGGTCGGCTACGACTTCGTATTCATAGCCGGGGCCCTTGCGGCGTTGACCGGCCTCGTCGCCTTGCCGGCTCTCCCGAATCGGGCATCGGAGGCCGAGGGCTCAATCGGGTTGAAGACCTTATGGCGAACTCCGGCCCAGATCCGCCCCGCGACGGTCTTCGTGGCGACCACCCTGGCCGCCGGCGCCGTTGTCACCTTTATTCCCTTGGCCCCGACGAGCCAGAGCGCTAGTTTCGCAGCGCTCGCGTTGTTCATTCAGGCGGCGACATCAGCAATTGCTCGCTGGTGGGCTGGCCGATACGGCGATCGGCACGGCGCTGAGCGCCTTCTTGTGCCCGGTGTTCTGCTGTCCGCCTCAGGTGTGTTCAGCCTTGTCTTGATCGCAAGTCCCATCGCGGTTGTGGTGGGCATGCTCATGTTCGGAACAGGCTTTGGGGTCGTCCAAAACGCAACGCTGGCGCTGATGTTCGAGCGGGCGAGGGCGTCTAGCTATGGCGCCGTGAGTGCCCTCTGGAGCGTCGCGTACGACGCAGGACTCGGACTGGGTGGAACCGGCTTTGGTGTTGTAGCCTCCAGAACCGGATACCCGCTGGCCTTCGCTGTGACTGCTGCGCTAACCCTCTGTGCGATTGGCCCTGCGTTGGTTGACCGGGCGCGGACCAAAAGCTCTGTCGGCCGGCGGAGCCGAGAAGTGGGATAGGCATCGGCAGACCTGAGGAAGAACGGTTTCTCAATATCACCAAGCGGCTGACTCCGGAGGGGCGCTGACGGACTCGTGGATCACGGACGCGCTCTTCTTGTTGGCTGTCTTCGGAGTCATCGGCATCCTAGGCATTTTTGGTGTTCAAAAGAAAGCGACACATGGGACATCCAGCTCGGGATGATTATTGTCATGTTCATTGGATTGGTGGCGTTTGAGGCCGAATGCGTAGCGGAAACCAACGGCAGCATCGGCAGATGCGGCTTGCCGATACGCCCCGGAGTAGTAGTCCCGACATCCGCACCTGAAAACGGACTGTAGACGGATCGTGCTCGTTGTGTGAAGTGCGTCAACTGGTTGACCAAGGACGTCGACCAGCTGTGTGATCTTATGGTCAAGCCACCCAACAAGATCATTGACTTGCCAATGTCACGCGCCCATGAACAGCGCACCGATGCTCACGGGTGCACCTCGACGCCCCGATCGCTCGACGAGTGAAAGAAATCTAGGCGAGCCCTTGACTCTCCCCTAACGGGAGGGTCGATACCTTGTCTTATGCAAGAGTCTTCGGCCAAAGTCACCTCCGTCACAGCGGCGCCGGTCTTCAGGCGCATCCCGCTTCTCGGCCGCTGGACCCCTCTCCCCGTGCTCATGACCGGCACGTTCTTGATAGTTCTCGACTTCTTCGCCGTCAACGTGGCTTTGCCTTCACTACAACGCCAGCTCGGAGCAAGCAGCAGTGCGATCGAGTGGGTCGTGGCCGGCTATGCGCTGACCTTCGCGACATTCTTGATCGCCGCCGGGCGGCTCGGGGATCGGCTGGGTCGCCGGCGAACCTTGATGGTCGGTTTCTGCCTCTTCACTCTGGCGTCAGCACTGTGCGGACTTGCTCCAACCGCCACGATTTTGGTCGTCGCCCGGCTTGTCCAGGGAGCGTCGGCTGCGCTGATCAGCCCAAGCGTGCTCGCCTTGGTTGGGGTCATCTATTCGGGTCGTGACCGGGCCCGCGCTGTCGGCGTCTACGCGATGGTGATGGGACTGGCGGCGGCTGGAGGACAGCTTATTGGCGGCGCGCTGATACAGGCCGACATCTTCGGACTGGCTTGGCGGGCGGTTTTTCTCATCAACGTGCCCGTGGCTCTGATCGCCCTAGCTCTCGCGAGATCCTGGGTTCCGGAATCCCGTGCCGAACACGCCCGGCCACTTGATGTCCTCGGCCTCGCGCTCTTCACGGCGGGCCTCGGGGCCTTGATGCTGTCTCTGGTTGAAGGCCAGGCGCACGGCTGGCCGGCATGGTGTTGGCTCAGCCTGCTGGCTGCGATGGTGACTCTTGGGGCGTTCGCGCGACTGCAGATATGGCTTGGCCGGCACGATGGGGCACCGCTCCTGGACCCATCGCTCTTCCGTGAACGGAGTTTCAGCATCGGCCTATTGAGCCAGGTCGCTCTTTGGGCTGGCATGGCCTCTTTCTTCCTGGTCCTGGCGCTTTATCTGCAGGGCGGGCGCCTGCTGCAGCCGCTTCCCGCCGGTTTGGTGTTCACTTTCCTCGCAGGCGCCTATTTGGCGGCATCGCTCCGAGCGCCCAGCCTCACGATGCGCTTCGGGCGGGGCCTAATCGCCGCAGGCGGTTTGACTTTGGCTTCAGGGCACGCGCTGCTGTTCGCTGCCGTCGCAGTGGAGGGCAGTGGCGGTTCGCTGGCTCTGCTCGTGCCTGGGCTGCTGATGGTTGGAGTAGGCATGGGCCTTTGCATAACGCCTCTCGCGACGACCGTGCTGAGCAGCGCCGATTCACAACGAGCCGGCGCGGTCTCCGGCGCCCTCTCCACGACCCAGCAGGTCGGCAACGCTTTCGGCGTCGCAATCAGCGGCGGAATCTTCTTCGCAAGCCTCAGTTGGGGTTACCCACGTGCGTTCCAGGCGGCCCTGGTGGAACTTGCCTTCCTTATGGTTCTGGTCGCACTCCTGAGCCGGCTTTTGCCGCAGCGCCGGGCAACCTCATGAGCGCACTGGCGGAAGACACCATTTTCGTCCGCCTGGTCGACATCCCGCTCGCAGTTTGCATCGATAGGCTCGAAAGGCTGGGCCTGCGCGAGGGCAGTCCTGCGGGCGTACTGGTCGCGGGCAGCAAACTCCTGTGGGTTGGCCACAGTCAGATCCAGGATGGCTGCGAGTTGGCGGTCCACCTGCATCGCGGCGCGTTCCTGCCGAAATTAGGCATGAGGTTGCGACTTCTAGCCTGGTCGTCGATGCGCGGCATGACCCACGTTGAGCTGGTCCCTTGCCGCGCCGTCCGTGCTGGAGGTCGCTACTATGCGGCTGGCCATGGACTCCTCGACGCTCTGATCGCGGAGTTTGGCCGAGAGATAGGGATGCATTGCGAATTGTCGGAGGCGATTTGACGGTTGGCGCTACAGCTAACGATTGGCGACTTCTCCCGGATGACCCACCTAAGCGTCAAGGCACTGCGGCACTACCACGAGGTCGGTGTGCTGGTGCCGAAAGACATCGACCGCTCGACAGGCTATCGGCGCTATGACGTCAGCCAGGTGGGCACAGCCCAGGTCATCCGGCGCTTGAGAGACCTGGATATGCCCCTGGACGAGCTACGTGAAGTTCTAGGTTCGGACAATCCGGAAGACCGCAACACGATGATTGCGGCGCACCTTCGGCGGATGGAACGCCGGCTGGCGGAGACGCAGTCGACAGTCTCATCGCTGCGCGCGCTCCTCGAGCGACCCCACCCGGCACGGATATCGGTTGAGTTTCGGAGGGTGCCGGCAGCACACGCCCTCGCGATCCGGGAACAGGTGTCGCTTGCCGAGTTTGTTGCGTGGTGGGCGGGGGCTTTCCGCGAGCTCCGTGCCAGCCTCAAGTCAAGCGGGGCCGAGCGCACCGGCCCCGACGCAGCGCTCTACTCTGGCGAGTTCTATGAAGAAGAAGTAGGCGATGTAGTCGCCTTCATACCGGTTCGGGGGAACGCGAAGGCGAGTGCGCGTGTCGAGCTTCTCGAGATTCCGGGCGCAGAGCTTGCTATAGCACTGCATGAGGGGGCTTTCGAAGACCTAGACCAGGCTTACGCCGCCCTTGGAGCCTATGTCGCGCAACGCGCCATCGGAGTTGAGGGCCCAATCCGCGAGTACTACAAAGTCACACCCTTCGAAACCAAGAGAATCGCCGAACTTCGTACGGAGGTGGGTTGGCCAGTCTTCATGACCGGTTAGAGCCACCTGGCTGTGTCGAGACCGCTGCCCGTTCCTGGCAGTTCGGACGGCAGTCATCCATTGTCAAACATGACCCGTGGAGCACACTTAATCGTCCGAGGCGGGCTACGCGACTAAAGCTCTGGCTAGCTAGGATCGATCTGGTCAGCCGCGGCCTGCGTTGGGTCATAGTTAAAACGGGCAGCCCAGGGGTGGACGCTTATGACAGGAGTCCGGAGGCTTAGCCCAACCGTTTTCGGCAGGATCGATGGAAACCGTGACAAGTGAAATGGCGACGGAATGACCAACCAAAGGCTCCGGCGTTGGGAATCTCAGCGCCGCATTCATCCGCTGCCGGTGGAGATATCGTCGAAGTCTGATCGTCAGGCTCCGGGCAGCTCTGATGGAGGACATACCAATCATGTACGGATGCCTCGGACGGATAGTACAAAACCGGGTAATGCGACACCGTGGTGGGCATGCGGTTGCGACGTTGATCAGACTGGGATCAGATCCCGTTGGGGCCCGTAGAAACTGACGTAGTCGGGTTTGCTTGAAGGCTTGGCCAATCAAGCTGCACCAAGGAGGATTCATGGAAGACGAGCGTCACGATTTCGAGCGAATGATGTCCGCGCGCGAGGAGGTTGCGCGAGCCTATATGAACGGCGACGCGGCACCGCTCGGCGACATTTCCGCTAAGACGTCACGCGTCACCTTCTTCAGTCCGGCTGGGGGTTTCGAGGAAGGTGCCGACCATGTGTTCTCGATTCAGAAGCGTTCAGCCGAGCAATTCGCGCCAGGCGGTGGCGACACTCATCTCGAGGTCCTTCAGACGGGAGCGACCACTGACATCGCTTACTGGGTCGGTCTACAGCGGGCGACGGCAACGCTACGAGAAAACAATAAGACCGTTCCATTCAATTTGCGGGTGACTGAAATCTTTCGTCGGGAGGGCGGCGAGTGGAAGCTCGTTCACCGCCACGCCGACCCCTGGAAGGATTCGCCAACCAAGTCAGAAAAGTGATAACACAGGCACTATTGAGACCAGCCCCTCAGGTTGGGAGGCAAGCCGCTCTTCGGCCCCGAATGATGACCGGCCCATTGGGGCCGAACGGAACGTCAGCGGCCAAGAGGAAATTGCGATCGTTCTCCACTGGCCGAGAATACGGGGGCCTCCGGCCCACTCGATGGGCCGGTTTGAGCTCCGCCTGAATTGAGGGCACACGCCGCCTGCCACGGGCGATCGCTTAATACTCAAGATCGCAGCGGAGTTAGCCGGATAGGCAGATCCCATCACTATCGGCAGCTATTCGGTCAGCTTGGAATAATTGACAGTCGGACTCCCGACCCCGCCTGTATCCTCTCGCCTTCATCCTCCCGCACCGCATCGGTTTGGGTTCCTCGCCAGTGGAGTTGCGCTCATCACACTCATTGCGCTCGTCATGAGTAGTGGGCGGAAGTCATCAGAGTTTGGGACCGTGAGGCCGCTGAGTCGGCGGTTCGGGAGGGCAACTACGTTCTTGTTCACCGAAGCCTCCGTGACAGCCAAGATGACAGCCAACGCGGAGGACGACTGCGGACAATCATGGACGACGACGGAATCGAGGGGTCTGCGATCGAACTGCGGCAGACCTCGATGGACGTCTGCGAATGACCGGCCCGCGGTCTTCAAAACCGTCTGCGGCTTCGCGAATCCAAGGTCGTAGGCATCGCGCGCGCGCGTCATCTGTATGTTGGTCCAGCGGTCGATGATATCGATAAGACTTCGTTAGCTAGAGCTAGCCGTTGGAGGGGATGGATTGGAATGGCCTGTCATCGGAAGGCGCGCCCGAACGGCCAGTACGTCGTGAGGCATCGATGGTTTTGGGCCATGGCGCGGACCCTGGGGGGCAGAAGTGCAACAGGAAGTTCCGATTGCGATAACGCCGATCTATTCACATCGGCGGCCAAAAAGGCGTCTAACCAAGACACGGCGGCAAGAGGTATCACAGCGCCACCAACATCATGTCCTCGCTTGAACCGTTGTCAAGTGGTCCAGTTGGCCACGCCAGGAAAGGCGCGGGAGGCGACAGCCTCACGTTTTCAGCCGGCTTGCGTGGCTCAGCGAAGGCTGCCGATAACGCATTCCTGTCGGTAGCGCGGGCCCAAACGATTGGGTCGTGATTGGTCTGACTTAGGCCTTGACCTTCTGCTTCATGGTCCTTCCCTTCACCACAATCTCGACTAGGTAATCGCCGGCGTTATCGTCGGCAACGATCTGGGGCAATAAGCCCTGCTAGTAATCAGATTCGACGCCGGGATCGCAGCTGTTGAGGCCGATAGCGCTCAGCCGGGCAACCGGACGACCGTACGACCGCGCTCTCGTCCTTGAAGTTGATCTGTAGTTTGCTTAACTGCTCGCGACAATCGGAAGTTAGCGCGCTCAACTGACAAGACGAGTCGCGCTCCGCTGGGGCCTCGGTCGCATTCATGTGTAGGTTCCAGCCCCACCAGAGGAGTGCATTGCACCGCAGGACAGGAAATGACTCATGACGACGATGTATTGCTCCGAAGGTCCTCGCTAGCTATTAGCCAGGACACTTGGCGCGACCACTTGACAAGTCACTTGACAGCCCGACGTAGGAGGGGGATGATTCGCGACTCCGGAAGCTCCTTTCGGTGCCTAGGGCTGGCGAGAAAGAGGTGGGAAAGTTGGCTCAAAGGGCGCGAGTACGGCTGGCTGCAGGATGGAGGCACAGTCCTGTTTCTGGATCAGACGAGGAGGCGAATTAATGGCGGCACCTTCGAAAGGAAAGAGAGCGAAACCGCAACAACGCGTGAAGGATCCCAATCAGCGCATCGAGTTCGATGCAGGAGATTTCGAGGTCCTTGATCTTGCGCTCGATCAAGTACCGGAACTGAGGATCTGCGCTGGAATCGTCAAGGCAGCGCGCGCGTCGAAGCTTCGGTACCCAGTGAAATCTCACAGTGAACTCGAGCGCCTGCTTCCAGCGAAGGAGGTCGTTGTTGAAGGTGATTTATTGCGATCTGGACTGATCACTCGTTATATGCCAAAGGAGTTCTATCCGATTCATGACGAGCGTGAGCTCATCACTCGTTGCTACATCGGTCTGATCCGGTGTCGCGAGGATATTGCGTGGGCGGCACGCGCGCCCGCTTACGCGACATCTTTGCTGAAGGAACTTGCCGAAACCAGCGAAAGCAAAGGACAAGGCTAGTCATGTCAGGTGGAAGTAAATTCTGTTCCTCGAGGGTCTTTACTGCTCTGTACCAAGGGCCAAGTTTCGGCTTCGTTTACGTTTGGTCGACCACGCCTGTTCACATGCGATGGCGTGCCTACACCGCCAGCCCGTTTTGGTATAGCGATGGAAGCGCAAACATCTCAGGGAAGACAACCGTTGGATTCGGCATACCGACACCGTACGTCCAATTTGAAGTCCAACCAGACTTCGACGCCCTGCTGTTTGGATCTTGACAGACCAACGCAAGAGGTGGTCATCGGCGACCGAAGAGCAGCTGATTCGCATGGCGCATGGGCATTTGCGCTAGGTGCCATGAGCCAGTCAAGTTCCGCCGAAGTCGCCTGGTGTGCGTTCTGCGTTGCTCCGATCGCAGGCAGCTGATTGACATGACCGGCGGGGCAGACTGTCTGTCAGGCCCGGCGTCAGAGCTTGCGCTGCCTCAAGGCATGGTCAGCTTCCGGGGACCTACAAATGGTATGAACGAAATTGGCCGGCGCCTCTAGCGAGTCAGCCGAGGAGTTTGTCCGACTCCAGGACCGTGTCTGTAGGTCCGATGGGCGCGATGACCCAGAGCGCATCAGCATGGCGGTGGTGGCCCTGGCCGATGCGCGCTCAAGGCACGCAACAAAAGACTTCGCCTGTCTCGCAACCGGCCAAGGACCTGGCGATTGAAATGACTCGCCTTGCCAAGCGCGTTCACCAGTTTTGCGGAGCCAGTCGGCTCACGGCTGTCGAGCGCGAGTCATTGAAGGTGGTTGAACTGACCTTGCTTCAAGCAGCGCAATTGACCAAGTCGATCCAAGCCGAATCGGCGAAGGGCTCGAGTAGTTTGCTTCGGCTGACTAGACCCCGGATCGCTAAAACTAAGGACTGACCGCGCGCTCGTATAAGGCTCCTGTGCAAGAGGCTTCCGACCAGAGCTGACATGCCGCACTCAACGCGATCAACCGTTATCCGTCCCGCGTTCGTAGGGTCCTCTGTTTGGTCGAGCGAGGGCGGTTTTGATCCTTCAGGGGTCGGCAGTCCAGTCACTCTCTAGTCGCCATGAACGCGTTCCGCAGATCCGATCGCGAGGCGCTGAAACTGGTCGAGCTCTCGCGGAACAGGGCGCTGCCCTGGCCAGGGCAATCCAATTTTCAAAGAGACATCGAAGTTTCTCGAGCGGGTTGACGGGAAGTGCCCATGTCATGAGACCTTAACCTGGTCCGCGACAGGCCTCCGACGAGTTGTTAAGTTATTGCTGCTTGACAAGGCTGGCCTTGACTCATATCGTCCACTTGACCTCGAATGGAAATCGCTAGCGGCGTGCCGCCCGAGACAACAAATCCGACATATGCGCCTATCCCGACGCCCGACGCGCCGCTCACGATGGATGCGATCGACGTGAGTCTAATGGCGATTCTTCAGATGGAATGAGCAGGTCTTCGACCGCACGGTGGGCAAGGTCCGCGCGAGCACTATCCATCAGATCCAAAGGCACAGTTAGGTTGCCAAAGGTTCTACTTGCTATCGATGGTGTTGAGCTGAGCAACGCGGAAAACAGCAAGACGAGGTCGCTTGTCGTATCTAGTTTCTGAGGTGCTTCGAGGCCGAGCTCAACAATCAAGGTGTCTGGCTGATCGAGCACCCGGGGATCTGCGAAGGAGCGCCTCGGGACAACGACGAAATGGAGCGCTTCGGGTGTCAGCCTGGAGGCAACCGTTGTTTCGACAGTCTGAACGATATCCAACTTGCGGCCTCCAGCTGCGATCACCTGTGAACAAACTCGGCGCGCCGAGCGTGAGTGCGCCGAGGTGGCCCGAGGGATGTCCTCCCTCCAGCTCAAACACTCCTTCAACATCGGCAAGAGCGCGCTTATAGTTGTCCCCGGCGGCAGAGTGATGTTCTTATCGGCGAGGTAGCGAGCGAGGTTAGCAACTTTGCCGGCGAGTTCAGGGTGGTCGTACATCTCGTTAAGGACCTCAAAACCAGGGCGAGCTTCACCGCCCGTACTCGGCGGAGCCGCAGGTCGGTTGGGTCCACTCGCCTTAGCCACTCTCCGCAGTGGACAATTTCTAGCCCTCCGTTCCGCGACTCCCCGCAACTCCTTGGACGGAATCCAGGTCGACGTCCGAACCGGTGACCGACTGCGAGATCATTGCCGCCCGCTCAAACTGGTCTGCTGCCTCCGCCATCTCGCCCGCGGCGCGCAACACGCGGCCGAACTCCAGGTGGGCTTCGCGCAACCGATGAGGCATGTCGAGTGGGTTCA
>Ga0209648_10000706_pt1 | contig 26038 bp, 24 predicted proteins | sample GraSoi2013_115cm_FD_185830 | JGI IMG/M metagenome (GOLD analysis project Ga0209648, IMG submission 185830) | Grasslands soil microbial communities from the Angelo Coastal Reserve, California, USA - Sample 9_17_2013_115cm (SPAdes) (version 2) | ecosystem: Environmental > Terrestrial > Soil >... | reverse complement strand
GCCGCGGCGGCACCGGCCCTGGCCGCATCGCCTGGACCGCCCGCGCGGCCGGGCTTGACGGCGATCTGGATCCACCGGCTGAAGTCCCGGGCCTCGGCCCGGGTCGCCTGATCCCACGGCACCCCGGCCGCCCACAAGAACCTTCTCTGCACTTGTCAAGTTGGTGCCGCACCTTGCCGACGACATCCGTCATGGTGGGGAGAACTCGTTTGCGACTCGGTTAAGCGCTCGGAATCATGATCGGATGAGCAGTGCGAGCGACGGCACCTCCGTCAGGGACGGGGGTGGCGTGGAGGCGCCGCCCGCCGTCGGGGTGCGTCTGGCGTGGTCCTCGGTGCCGGTGGGGTTGCGGCATGCCGTTGAGCAGCAACTCGGTGGGCGGGTGGTGGAGGCGGTCACGCAACCGGGGGGTTTCTCTCCGGGTGTGGCCGCCCGGCTGAAGACAGCGACCGGGGTGCGAGCGTTCGTTAAGGCGGTCGGGCCGGAACCCAACCCTGAGTCCCCGGGCATCCATCGGGCCGAAGCGCGCATTGCTGCCGCGCTTCCCGAGGGGACGCCAAGTCCGCGGCTGCTCGGGTTCTTCGACGAAGACGGCTGGGTTGTGTTGATGTTTGAGGACATCGAGGGCGCCGCGCCGGTGCTGCCGTGGGAGGCGGCCGGGCTGGCCCGCGTGCTCGATGCTCTGGCTGAACTGGCGGTGGCGCTGACACCTGCGCCGATCGACGCACCGACCGTCGCCGACCGTTTTGGTGAGGAATTCCAGGGCTGGCGTCGTCTCGTGGAAGCCCAGCGTCGCGGTGACGATGATCTGGCCGGCCTCGACGCCTGGGCGTGCCGTCACCTGATGGACTTGGCTGCGTTGGAGTCCGGCTGGAAGGCCGCTGCCGAAGGTCCCACGCTGGTCCATGCAGACCTTCGGGCGGACAACATACTGCTGACCGGCGACCGCGTGGTCGTCGTCGACTGGCCGTGGGCTTGCCTGGCCGCGCCGTGGTTCGACCTAGTCGCGATGCTGCCGAGCGTCCATATGCAAGGCGGCCCATCACCCGAAACGCTCTTCAACGATCACGCTGTCGGCAAGACCGCAGACCCCGGGGCAGTCACCGCCGTTCTGGCTGCTCTCACCGGATACTTCGTGCGGCAGTCCCGTCAGCCACCTCCTCCGGGCTTGCCCACGTTGCGTGAGTTCCAGGCCGCTCAGGGCCGGACCGCCCTGGGCTGGCTGAAGATCCGTACCACCTGGCGGTAGGCGCTGGGGAACACGGTCCTCCTCGGGAGCCTGGTCGCATAACTCATGGCGATGCCGCAGGCCGGAGACCTGGTATGCCGAGGTCGATGGGCGCGATGCGGGTGAGTCGCTGTGTCTGCTCGCGTTTTTGGCGGAGAAAGGTGAGGGTGAGGTCGAGGCCTTCGACTTCGCCGAGCCAGCCCTCGTGGTCGGCTCGGTTGCGGCGGGCCTGGAGGTCGTCTTCGATCTCGTCGAGGCGGGGCAGCATCTTGGGGTTGATGTTGAGCATGGGGCAGCGCAAACACGAATGTTCATGCTGGCAAGGGGTCCCGTAAGGGCGGCCGCAGCCTCCCAGTTCGACCTTGCGCTGGTCGAAGTGCTCCTCGAACCCGAGCCACTCGGGTTCGGTGACCGGCCGGTACTCATCCGATGGCCTGGCCTGGCGGCGCCGGTCGAGAAATCCCTGGTAGTGGCGGACGACGTCTTCGTTGAACACGGCAACGTAGCCCCGGGTCGTTTGAAGATTCACATGTCCGAGCAGGGCAGCGCCAATGTGAATCGGGAGCCCGCTGTTGACCAGGTCGGTGGCCAGCAGCCTCCGGAAATCGTGCGGGGTGAAGCTGGCGGCCTGGAAGCCGGGATGCTGTTCGGCGAGTTCCTGGCAGCGGCGTTTGAGCATGTTCACGACGGTGGTGTCGGAGATGACCTCGTGCTTGGTGCCGATCTTGCGCTGGAACAGGAACGGCATCGGCGGGCTGCTCTGCCGCTCTTTCGGGTCGTAGCGGGACAGCAGCGGGATGGTCTGGCCGCCCGCGGTGTGACGGCGGACGATGGCCGCGACGACGGCGAACAGCTCGGCGGACATGGGGATGACACGTTCCCGGTCGCTCTTCGACGGGGCGACCACAAGCAAGGCGATGACCTCGCCGTTGGGCCGCTGGTATTGCCGGATGCTGAGATGGGTGAGTTCAAGAGCTTCTTCTATGCGAACACCCGAGTGCCGCAAGACCTCAACGATCGCCCACTCCCAGAAGGCGGCGTCTTCGGCATGCGTGACGTTGATGTACTTGCCGTTCTCCAGGTCGAGAGCGCGGACGTTCGCTGGTCCCCCGAGCCGGACGCGTCGTTCATCCACCCGGCTCCGCAAAGGCCGGTAAGCGCGGCCCCCGACCGCGACGGTGTCTCCGCTGGCTGCGCCCGCGACCTGGGCGAGGAGCTCACGGAGGTGGCCGTACCGGTTCTCCATGTGTTCCACGAGGGTGCTCAGCAGCGGCTGCCGCTGCCGGGTGCGGTCGTCCATGCGTTCCTTGACGCGTCGTTTGCGGATCCCGTAGCCGCGGACATCGGCGTCGGAGACCGGGCAGGGCGCCACCCACATCGCCCATTGCCCGGGTTCGGCGGCGGCCCACGCTTGCAGATCGGCGTAAAAGGCGCGGACCGCTCGCAGGATGGGACCGAAGTCGCGGCGGCCTTTGCCGTCGGCGCGGACCGCGACCTGCTCACGCCACCGCTGGTAGAGCTCGCCGTCGATGCGCAGGTCGGGCTGACCGGGGGCGAGCTGCTCGATGGTCGCCCAGAAGTGGCTGGCCAGGTGCCGGGACAGGTTGTCCAGCGTCGAGTAGTCCAGCTCGGGTTTGCGTCGTTCCAGGTAAGCGATGAGCAGGTGCCGGACCCCGGCATGCCGGATCTTGTAGCGGTCGACCAGCTCTTCGGCCCTCAGCCGCCCGTTCAGCAGCGCGGCCTTCAACGTCGCCGGCCCGCGGGCGGGGAAGTGGCCTACCGTGTGGAGCACCTGCCAGGCCAGGTGCCCGGGGAACCGGCTGCCGGCTCCGCGGGCCCCCAGCACCAGACCCTGGCGGCGGCACTCCCACGCGTAGTGCAGGAAAGCTGCGGGGGTCAGGTCGGCCAGCGCGATGCCCTGCGTGGTGAGCGCGACCGCGACGTCGAACAGCGCGGTCCCGTGGTGGATCGGGTTCACCGGCGTAGCCTGCGCCCCGGCCCAGAACTTCTCCAGCAGCGGGTCGTTCTGGGCGGTGAGGAAACGCTGCCCGTAGTAGAGGAAGATGTTCGACCGGAATGCCTCCAGCGAGGGGGTGATGATCCGCAGGCAGAAAAGGCAAGCAGCGCCAGTCCCGATCTGGCTCCTGTCCCTGGGCGCCGATCGCAGGACAGAAACAGGGTTCGCGCGCTGGTTGAACCCGCTGGCCTCCCACCGCTCCTGCCAGGTATCGCCCGGAAACTGGCTCAGGTGGTGCAGGAGGTCCCGGGCGCCGCGGCTTCGGTTCCACCGGTTGTCGGCTGACTTGGTCGGCCACGTCGTGCGCACCGCCTGCGCGATTTCCGCGATGGAGGCGCGCGTCAGATCGCCGTGAGGTCGCGGCGGGACCGCCGGGGCTGGGGCCCGGGCGGCGTTCACGCTGACGAAACGGCTGATGCCCTTCTTGCCCGGCCGGGTCAGGGCATCGAGTTCAGCCACCGAACACCGCCTTGATGTCCTCCGGGTCATACCCGGCGGCGAAGGTGCGCTGGGGACGAGGCTGTGCGTAGTGCTCCTGGAGCTTGTCGTGCATGTCCTCCACCCGGGCGGTGAGGTAGCGCCCGGTCGTGTCGAGGTGAGCGTGCCGCAAGATCGTCTGCACCTCGGCGAGGGTGAGCCGTTCGTCTCCGGCCATCCTCGCCGCCGCCGTGTGACGAGCGTCGTGCAAGGTCCAGTTCGTGCCGAGCTTGTCGTTAGCCCGCTGGAGAATGCGCCGCATCGCCCAGTACGTCAGCGGTCTCGGATCCCCGCGGCGGGTGCGCCACACCCGCTGCCCCGGATCCGGCAGCCCATCAGCGGCCAGGTAGCAGCCCAGGTAGCGGAACGCGTTCGGGGACGCTGGCACGGGCTGCCGGATGCGGGTGCCCTTGCTGATCACGTAGACGAGCTGGCCTGGCCAGTCGATGTCCTCCAGGCCGATCGCCAGTAGCTCACTCGCCCTGGCACCGGAGGAAACGTAGAACTCCAGCAGGGCACGGTCACGATCGCAGCCCATCACCGCGAACAACTCGTCCCATAGCTGGTCAGGTATCGATCGCGGGGCCTGCGCGGGTACTTTCTGGCGTAGCCGGCCCCGGCGGAACACCGGTGCGGGCTCCAGCGGGGAGCGGTGCGCGAGAGCCTGCCGGCGTTCCCGTGAGGCCGGCACCGGGTTGAGCACCGGCCCGGCACCGAAGCGGGAATGGAAGGCATAGAAACCGCTGACCACGGTGAGGTTGTGGTTGATCGTGCTCGGCGCGTAACCCTCCCGCAGCGACGGTTTGCCCGTCTTCAGATTCACCGACCCAGGCGGCGGAGACGACCCCTTCGGCTGGCGGAGCCGCTGCGGGTTGCGCGCCTCCCGCAGCCAGCCCACCAGCACTGCGACCTCGGCTTCCGTGGCCTTGTCCCATGAGGTCTGCAGGAACCAGATCAGGCGGTGCCACCGCAACAGCCCGAACCCGTAGCTGCGGCATGTCAGCGGGCTGACGTCCCCCAGCATCAGATCGCGCAGGTAGGCACTGACTGGCTCCACCTCACGGCCGTCGGCGTCAACCACCACATACGGGAGATACGGAGCCACCCCCGCATCGACAGAGCCAACCGCGGGCACCGTGCACTGCCCCTCCATCAGGGCACGTCGTACGTCCTCGACCACACCATGCTCCTTGAGAGACCAGGCAATCCGCCTGGCTAGAGATCAGAGACATAGTGCAGTTAATAGGTCGGAACCAGCGCAACAGTGCGATCGCATACGCGCGCAGCGTGGTCTCCGGCCGGCCGGACGCCTGCAAGTCCCGCAGGAACGCCGCAACCGGGCCGACCAGGGTCCCGGCCTGATCGAGCAACCGGTACGGCTCCCACGGATCCTCCGCCCGCTCCAGCCACCCGGCCTGCGGGACGACCAGGGCCGCCAGATCCCGCGGTTCGTCTTGTCCGGCCATGAGCAGCGACCGTAGCTGCGCGCATCAGAATCCGCCTTTGAACTGGTAAAACCCCCGTCTTAGTTCAGATAACAGGTAGAGCAAAGCCCGCCGGGACAGGTGGGCGGCGGTCACCTTGGATGCCGCGGTATCGGGGAGCATCGGGTTCTCCTTCAGCATGAGCGGTTACGGGGCGGGCCGGGGACGGATCCGGCGAGCGCGACGGCTGCCAGGGCGTTGATGAGCTCGGCGGCTGCCGGGAGCGGGAGCGCGGGCGGGTGAGCCGGGGCGGCGCCGGGCGGGTGCCCGGACGGCGCCGGCTGCGGGACGGTCAGGCTGGCCAGGGCGCGCTGCCAGGCGGTGACGCCCTTGCCGGTCAGCACGCCGAAACCGAGCGGGAACGCCTGCGCGCGTGCGTGCAGCGCGGCATGGCGCAGTTGCTCGTAGCGGGCATCCAGCCCGCCGCCGGGGGCGGTGACCTGGCCGGCATCCGGGCGGGCGCCCGGTTCAGCAGCCGCGTGGCCAGGTGATGGGAGCAGGGACAGGGACGGGTTGTCCTCCTTCCTTTCCTCGCGGGCGGATAGGTCAGCGGCTTTTGGAGTGCCGCTCCCGGCGGCGGGCCAGCGCTCGCTCAACCGAGCGGGGGTGCGCGCGCACGCCGAAGGTCTCCTCGATCCGGTCCGGCAGCTGTGCCGGGCGCAGCGCGGGGTCGGCGGCCAGCCGTTCCTCGGCCCAGGCGAGGATCTCCTCGGTGAGCTTGTGCCCGCCGCGCGGCCCGGGCCTGGCCGGTACCAGCCCCTCCAGGCCGGAGGACTCCAGCGCCGCGGCCGCCGCGTAGTACGCCGGCCGGGAGTAGCCGGACGCCGCCGCAGCCTCGGTGACCGGGGCGCCGCCGGCCTTGACCTTGCGCACCATCTCGTACTTGACCTGCACCGCGTCCCGGGGGTCGAAGAAGTCGCTGGCCAGGAACTCCGGGTCGGTCACCTGCTCCGGGTGCGGGTTCAGGCAGCGCGCCCCGGCCAGCGCAGCCTCCTTGGGATCTGGTCCGCCCTGCCGCCTGGCCATGCCGCCTCCTCATTCTGGTGACTGTAAGGATGATTATGCCGGAGTTTGAGGCCGGAGCTGTGCATGCCGGGCGGCGTTTCACGACATTTCCGCGCCTGATAAGCATGAATCGCTGACGACAGCAGCCCTTATCGTCTGGACAGCGGATCGCCACGGCGTAATCCCATTGACACTCACGGCGTAATCGCCTTTACATCCCGCTGCCGTCGCGCCGCGCCCGGAACCGGTCCACCAGGTCTGCGACAGCTAGCAGGCCATCGGCGGTGAACGGGCAGCGACCCGCCGCGACCACCACGAACGGGTCAGGCGCCGCCACATCGGTCCATCCCGCTGGCAGCGAGAACAACTGCCCGTTCTCGTCGTGCAGGTGGACCCGGTCCTCGCCCCAGTTCTGCCGGTGCGCGACGAACTCGAAGTCCCGGCCCGCCAGCGGGTGGAACAAGTGCGTCACACGGACGCGTCGGTACCGATCCTGCGGATCAGATGTAGTCGACGATGCGGTCCAATTCGGTCATGGAGCGCTGGATCGGCAGCTGCCGGCGGGAACTGCTGGACCGGACGCTGGTCTGGAACCAGCGGCACCTGATGATCGTGCTGCGCGAGTACGAGGACTTCTACAACACCCACCGGCCGCACCGCACCCTCAAGCAAGCCGCTCCGCAGCGCCCGCTGCCCGACGGCGTCACCGACCTGGACCATTTCCGGGTCCAGCGGCGTGACCGGGCCGGAGGCGTGATTCATGAATATCGCCTGGTGGCATAGGTTTTCGGCACCCACAACCTCGTGAGCGGCCGGCATTCTCCTGGTGACCCGCCTATTGGTGTACCCGTGGCGGTTGCTGCATGCCGAGCCTGGCAACCCGGTGGGCGAATTCCCGGATGAGCGGTGGCGGATCTGGAGTGGCCGTTCATGATCCTTGCCTCACGATGTTGACGAAGAGTTCGTGGATGCGCCGGTCGCCGGCCAGCTCGGGGTGGAAGGCCGTGGCCAGCGCCGGTCCCTGGCGGACCGCGACGATCTTACCGGTGCGCGGCTCGGCGGCGAGGGCCTCGGCGTCCTCGCCCACCCGCTCGGCCCACGGGGCGCGGATGAACACGCCGCGGTAGGGGCCGCCGTCGAGCCCCGCGATGGACAGGTCACTCTCGAACGAGTCCACCTGGCGGCCGAACGCGTTCCGCCGGACGGCCATGTCGATCGCCGCGAGCGTTTCCTGGCCGCTGGCCGGGTCCACAAGCCGGCCGGCGAGCATGATCATGCCCGCGCAGCAGCCGAAGACCGGCATCCCGGAGGCGACCCGCTCGCGCAGCGGGCCGATCAGGTCGAAGATCTCGGCCAGCTTCCAGATCGTGGTGGACTCGCCGCCGGGGATGATCAGCCCGGCCGCCTCGTCCAGGTCGGCCGGCCTGCGCACCGCCAGCGGGCGGGCGCCTGCCTGTTCCAGCGCGCGCAGGTGCTCGGCCACATCCCCCTGGAGCGCCAGCACCCCGACCACGGGCGGCTCGGCGGGCGGCATGGCGGCGCCCGCCTACCAGCCGCGGCCGGCGAGCCGCTGCTCGGGCTGCAGGGTGTCCAGGTTGATCCCCACCATGGCCTCGCCAAGCCCCCGCGACACCTTGGCGATGACGTCGGGGTCGTCGTGGAAGGTGGTCGCCTTCACGATCGCGGCGGCCCGGGCGGCGGGGTCACCTGACTTGAAGATCCCGGAGCCCACGAACACCCCGTCGGCGCCGAGCTGCATCATCATCGCCGCGTCGGCGGGGGTGGCCAGGCCGCCCGCGGTGAACAGCACCACCGGCAGCTTGCCCGCGGCTGCCACCTCGGCGACCAGCTCGTAGGGTGCCTGCAGCTCCTTCGCGGCGCTGAACAGCTCGTCGGCCGGCAGCGTCGACAGGCGGCGGATCCCGGCCCTGATGCCGCGCATGTGCCTGGTCGCCTCGACGACGTTCCCGGTGCCCGCCTCGCCCTTCGACCGGATCATGGCGGCGCCCTCGGCGATGCGCCGCAGCGCCTCGCCCAGGCTGGTCGCTCCGCACACGAACGGGACGGTGAACTCCCACTTGTCGACGTGGTGCGACTCGTCCGCGGGGGTCAGCACCTCGGACTCGTCGATGTAGTCGACCCCGATGGCCTGCAGGACCTGGGCCTCGACGAAATGGCCGATCCGGCACTTGGCCATCACCGGGATGGACACCGCGGCGATGATCCCGTCGATCATGTCGGGGTCGCTCATCCTGGCCACGCCGCCCTGCGCCCGGATGTCGGCGGGCACCCGCTCGAGCGCCATCACCGCCACCGCGCCCGCGTCCTCGGCGATCTTGGCCTGGTCCGGCGTGACCACGTCCATGATCACGCCGCCCTTGAGCATGTCCGCCATGCCCCGCTTGACCCGCCGCGTCCCGGTCTCGGCGGCGCTTCGCGCAGTGCTGGCTGCGCTAGCTGAGCTGGCAGTGCCCGCTTGGCCAGCAGGGCTGGCGGTGCCGCCCGCCGGGCCGGCGGCGGTAGGCCTGACCCAACTGGCCGAACTCTCGGAACTGGCGACTGACACGGAGAACCTCACTCGATCATTGCCCTTCGATGATGTCCCCATGGTAGGCGCTCAGCCAGTTCCGGTGCCGTGACCGCGTCCGCAGTATGACCTGCGGGCGCGATACGGTAGCCCTGACCTCCGGGCGAACCGTGCCAGCCCAGGTGGGACGACCCCCTTCAGCACCCCGCCGCGGAGCAAGCTCCGCGAGCGGGAGACACAGCGAGCCGTTACGCAGATGAGAGAAGGATCCGTGTCGCAGCAGGGTCTGGACTTTGAGACGTCCATCTTCGAGAAGGAGTACATCACCGTCGCTGATCGCCGGGAGGCGATCGTACGCGGCGGGCGGCACCTGTTCGGGGTGCTGCCCCGGGCGCTGGAGGGCGTGCGGCAGATCGGCGTGATCGGCTGGGGGCCGCAGGGCAGCGCCCAGGCGCAGAACCTCCGGGACTCGCTGAATTCCCGGGAAGCACCGACTTCCCCGGAAGCACGGGGCGGCGCCGTCAAGGTCGTCGTCGGGCTCCGGAAGGGCAGCGCGTCGGCCGACGAGGCGCGCGAGAGCGGATTCACCGAGGCCGATGGCAGCCTCGGCGAGATGTTCGAGGTCATCAGCCACTCCGACATGGTGATCCTGCTGATCTCCGATGCCGCCCAGGCGAAGCTGTACCGGGACGTGTTCGCGGCGTTGCGGCCGGGAACCACCCTCGGCTTGTCGCACGGATTCCTGCTCGGCTACCTGAGCCAGAACGGCGAGGAATTCCCGGCCGACGTGGACGTCATCGCGGTGTGCCCGAAGGGCATGGGTGCCTCGGTCCGGGCGCTGTACCTGCAGGGCGCTGAGGTCAACGGGGCCGGGATCAACGCCAGCTTCGCGGTGCACCAGGACGTGACCGGCCGGGCTACCGACCGGGCGCTGGCGTGGTCGGTGGCACTCGGCGCGCCGTACACGTTCCAGACGACGCTGCTGTCGGAGTACCTGTCGGACATCTCCGGCGAGCGGGCGATCCTGCTGGGCGCCGTGCACGGCATCGTGGAAAGCCTCTACCGCCGCTACCGCGACCTGGGCATGACCGACGAGGACGCGTTCCGGCATTCCGCGGAGTCGGTCACCGGGCCGATCTCGAAGACCATCTCCCGCCGCGGCCTCGACGGGGTCTACCAGCGGCTGGACCCCGAGGGCCGGCGCATCTTCGCCGAGGCCTACTCCGTCGCCTACCCCGTCGGCCTCGAGCTGATCGAGGAGATCTACGACGAGGTGCGCTCGGGCAACGAGATCCGCAGCGTCGTGCTGGCCGGCGAGCGGCTGGCGCGCCGGCCCATGGGCAAGATCGATCAGTCGCAGATGTGGCTGGTCGGGCAGAAGGTGCGGGCCGACCGGATCGAGGAGGACATCCCGCTCGACCCCTTCACCGCGGGGGTGTTCTGCGGCGTGATGATGGCCCAGGTCGACGTCCTCATCGGGCACGGCCACCCGTACTCCGAGATCGCGAACGAGTCGGTCATCGAAGCCGTGGACTCGCTGAATCCGTACATGCATGCTCGCGGGGTGGCGTACATGGTCGACAACTGCTCGATCACGGCCCGGCTGGGCTCGCGCAAGTGGGCTCCCCGGTTCGACTACCTGCTCACCCAGCAGGCGTTCCCGGCCATCGACGCGGAGGAGCCGGTCGACACGACGCCGTTCCAGGATTTCGAGGCCCACCCGATCCACCAGGTGCTCCGAGTCTGCGCCGGGCTGCGCCCGTCAGTGGACATCTTCGTGCAGTAACGACATACAGGCCGACACATTCAGCCGGTCAGGTGCGGGATGTCAGCGCCCTGACTGGCCTCGCCCGTACCCGTACTCACCAGGGAGTCCTCGATCTCGAAGAAGTCCGGCAGCGGGGCACCCCCGGCGAGCCGCAGCACCCGGGCCAGCGGGCGGCGTCGCGCGGCCCTGGTGGTTGCGACCGCGTCGTTGTAGAACTTGCGGGCGAGGAAGACCTGGTGCGCCGCGCCCTCGAGCTCGGTGAGCAGCTCTTCTGCGCCTTCCCGGCCGTTCAGCGAGGAACGGAAGCCGGGCTGGCCGAAGACCGCGCGCAGGGCGCGGGTCAGGTCGCTCTGCGGCAGTTCCTGGCCATCATGGGCCGACCTCGCGTCATGCGCCGCTCCGGCCAGCAGCAGGCTGGTGGCCGGGTCGAGCAGGCCGGACGAGGCCAGCTCGAGCGCGACCGAACTGCGCCGCACCAGGGCGGCGTCCAGGGCCGCCCGGGCCGCCTCGAGCCTGGCGTGCAGCCGGTCCAGCCGGCCCGCGCGCCACGACACGTACACGCCTACGATCGCGATCGCGGCCACGACCACGATGGTTGTGATCATTGCCGGCACCTCCTGGTGGCGCCGCTAACCACGGGCCCGCCCACAAGGATCCGGCCCACGTTTCCGCGACCGTTGCGTGGCGCCTGGGGCCGATTCCGAGGATCTTGGACCCAAACGCGGAAAATACATGGGTTTGGGTCCTCAATCATGAGACGAGCCGCCTCATATGCCTAGATTTTAGCCCGAGATCATGAAATCGGCGGGAACGCGGCCTGCATGCGACGGGCCCGCTGACCACGCCGCCGCTCATCACGGGGCCACGGCCACGTGACCGGCTCCGGGCACCACGGCCTCGTAGACCCGCACGACGTCCCGGGCCACCACCGGCCAGTCGTAGTCGCGCACCGCCGCCGACGCGGCCGCCGACAGGTCAGCCCGCAGCTCGGGGTGATCGAGCAGCCGCCCGGCCGCCGCGGCCAGGTCGGCCGGGCGGCCGGTCTCGAACAGCTCGCCAGCGCGCCCGCCGCGCAGCACCCGGCGGAACGCGTCCAGATCGCTCGCGACGATCGGAGCGCCGGCCGCCATCGCCTCGGCCAGGACGTAGCCGAAGCTCTCGCCGCCGGTGTTGGGCGCGCAGAACACGTCCACCGAGTGATACACGCGGATCTTGTCTTCCTCGCTCACCTGGCCGAGCATCGTCACCCGGGGCCGGAGCGAGGCCGGGAGCCTGGCCAGCGCCTCCTCCGCGTCTCCCGGGCCTGCGATCAGCAGCCGCGCGCCCGGGCGCTGCTGGCCGAGGATCTCGAAGGCGCTCAGCATCACCGTGAGCCCCTTGCGCGGCTCGTCGATCCGGCCGAGGAAGCCGAGCGCGCCGCCGGCTCCCGGCCAGCCCGGCAGCGGGTCGGCTTTCTCGAACTTCTTTACCGGGACGCCGTTCGGAATCAGGACCGCGTCACCGCCGAAGTGCTCGACCAGGGTCGTGCGCGCCGCCTCGGATACGGCGATCCGGCCGCTGATCTTCTCCAGCGCCGACTGCAGGATCGGCTCGGCGGCGTGCATCGCGCGCGAGCGCGGCATCGCGGTGTGCACCGTAGCGACGATCGGCCCGTCGGCCACCCAGCAGGCGAGCAGCGACAGGCTCGGCGCGGCCGGCTCGTGCACGTGCAGGACGTCGAAACCGCCTTCCTTGAGCCACCGGCGGACCCGGCTCGCGGAGAGGAAACCGAACGCGAGCCGGGCGACCGACCCGTTGTAGGGAACCGGCACCGCCCGGCCGGCCGGGACCACGTAGTCGGGCAACGGCGTATCGTCGTCCGCGGGCGAGATCACCGAGACCTGGTGCCCAAGGTCGATCAGTGCCTCGGCGAGGCCCCTGATGTGCTCCTGCACACCGCCCGGCACATCCCAGGTGTACGGGCAGACGAGGCCTACTCTCATGGCCCCGCCCTCCCGGACCTTCCCCCCCCCCCGGACCTTCCCGCCACTTCGGACCCGCCCGCGGCGCCGGTCCCGTCCACAGCCTGTGACCCGTCCGCGTCCTGAGCCGCATCTGCCGCCGCGACAGCGGCCTCGGACCTGGCCAGCCGCGCCGGGTCAAGGTCGGCGACGAACACTCGCTGCAGCATGTGCCAGTCGGCAGGGTGCCTCCTGATGCTGGCCTCGAAGCAGCGCGCGAGTTCCTGGGTCATCGCCGCCACCTTCTGCTTCCTGTCCCCTTCCGCTGGCACCGGGATCTCCTCGCTGACGTGGATCGCCCAGCAGTCACCCTCATACCACAACAACGCGGGATATAGTGCCGCACCGGTCTGCATCGCCAGCGCCGCCGAGCCCCCCATCATCCGCGCCTTCTCGCCGAAGTACTCCACCTCGATGCCCGCGCCGGTGACGTCCCGGTCGGAGACGAGGCAGACGAGCTTGCCCGCGCGCAGCCGCTGCGCCAGTACCCCGAACCTGTTCGCTCCCCCGCTGGCGGGCAGCACCTCAAAGCCGAGTCCCTCGCGGAACGCGACGAACCGCTCGTAGAGCGACTCGGGCTTCAGCCGCTCCATCACCGTCGTAAAGGAACCTGCCCCCTCTGCGATGATCCAAGCCCCGGCCTGGTCCCAGTTGCCGGAGTGCGACAGCGCGAAGATCACCCCGCGGCCGCGCGCCAGGCAGTCGAGCGCGTCCTGGACGTGCCCCGAGGCTACGGTCTGCGCGGTCAGCCGCTCCAGCGGGGTCACCGGCAGCCGGAACAACTCCAGCCAGTACCGCGCATAGGAGCGCATCGACTCCCTGGACAGGGCCCGCAGCTCGGCGCCGGTGGCGTCGGGGCCGAGCACGCGGCGCAGGTTGGCCTCCAGGACCTGGACCTGGGGTCCCTGGCGCCGCCACGCGATGTCGGCTGTGAACCGGAACGCCCACCGCGCCCAGGACTCGGGCAGCCGGCAGACCACAGACCAGCCGAGGGCGTAGCCCGCCTCGGTCAGCCGGTCCCCCAATCCGGGCATTAGCTACCTCCCCTGGCTGTCCCCTCTGTCGGGGCGCGGCTGCCGCGGCTGGACCGGTACGCGGCGGCAACCCGCTGCCCGAACGTGAAAGCGCTCGCCGCCGCCAGCACCCATAGCCCCGCAGGAAGGACATAGGGTACGCCGAGTCCGTCCAGTCCGGCGGCCACAAGCGCGATGAGGAGCCGCTCCGTTCGCTCGGCCAGGCCCACGTCGGCGCGCAGTCCCAGGCCCTCCGCGCGGGCCTTGGCGTAGGACACCAGTGCTCCTGACACCAGGCAGAACAGCGCCACCCCGGCCATCAGCCTGCTGTGCCCGCCGAGCACGAACCAGGCGGCCAGGCCGCTGAAGACCGACGCGTCGGCGATCCGGTCAAGGGTGGAGTCCAGGAACGCCCCGAAGCTGCCGGTGCTGCCCTTGACCCTGGCCAGCGCCCCGTCGAGCATGTCGGCCATAACGAAAAACCAGCAGACCATAGTCCCGGCGAACAGGTGGCCGGTCGGGAACAGCGTGAGGGCCCCGGCCGACATCCCCGCGGTCCCGATGATCGTGAGCGCGTTCGGGGTGACCGGGGTGCGGGCGAGGGCACCGGTGATCGGCGCGAGCAGCCGGTCGATAGCGGGGCGCAGCACGTTGAGCATGGCCGTCTGATCTTACTGGCGAGCCCCCCGCGCCCGCTCCCGGTGCCGGTCCGGCGGGCGCGCCGCGGCCGGCGCCGATATTGTCAGCGGGCATCATGGCAGTAGCGGTGATTGCGGCCGGGGGGCTTGTGATCCGGAACCGGCAGGTAAAGGCTGGTCGTGCAGCAGCCGAACGAAGCTAACAGGAGGCGATCGGATGGCGGAGAAGACGGGCACATCTCCAGGCGCGGGCCGGGCACCCGCGGCCGGCCAGCCCGATAGCGTGCGGAACGTCGTGCTCGTCGGCCACTCGGGCGCGGGAAAGACCACCCTGGTTGAAGCCCTGCTGGTCGCCACGGGAACGATCCAGCGCCCCGGTCGGGTGGAGGACGGGACGACCGTGAGCGACTTCGACGAGGTCGAGGTCAGGCAGCAGCGCTCGGTCAACCTGACCCTCGCGCCGGTAATGCATAACGGGATCAAGGTCAACCTGCTCGACACCCCGGGCTACGCCGACTTCACCGGCGACCTGCGGGCCGGCCTGCGAGCCGCCGACGCGGCGCTGTTCACCGTCTCGGCCGCCGAGGGCGTGGACGGCCTGACCCGGATGCTCTGGGAGGAGTGCGCCGCCGTCGGCACGCCGCGCGCCGTCGTCATCACCAAGATCGACCACCAGCGCGGGGACTTCGGCGAGGCGCTCGCCGCGTGCCGCGACGCCTTCGGCGACTCCGTGGCCCCGCTGTACCTGCCGGTCGCCGACGGCCAGGGCGCCATCCGCGGGCTGATCGGGCTGCTCTCCGAGCGCCTCTATGACTACTCGGGCGGCTCCCGCACCGAACGCAACCCGGAGACGGCGGACGCCGACCGGATGGAGGAGTCCCGCAGCGCGCTGATCGAGGCGATCATCCAGGAGAGCGAGGATGAGAGCCTCATGGACCGGTACCTGTCCGGCGAGGAAATCGACGCCAAGGTGCTGATCGAGGACCTGGAGAAGGCCGTCGCGCGCGGCAGCTTCTACCCGGTCCTGCCCGCCGCGACCCCGCACGGCATCGGCATGGAGGAACTGCTCGAGGTGATGACGCAGGCGTTCCCGGCTCCTCGGGAGCATCCGCTGCCCGCCGTGACCTCGCCCGACGGGAAGCCGGTCAGCGGCCTGTCGTGTGACCCGAGCGGGCCGCTGCTCGCCGAGGTCGTGAAAACCACCTCTGACCCGTACGTGGGCCGGATCAGCTTGGTGCGGGTCTTCTCCGGCACGCTGCGGCCGGACGCCGTGGTCCACGTCTCGGGGCACGGCCGGGCGGACCGCGGCCATGCCGACCACGACCAGGACGAGCGGGTGGGCGCGCTCACCTCGCCGCTCGGCAAGCAGCAGCGCACGATCGCGCAGTGCGCCGCCGGGGATATCTGCGCGGTGGCGAAGCTGGCCAGCGCGGAGACAGGGGACACGCTGTCGGACAAGGAACGCCCGCTGCTGATGGAGGCGTGGACCAACCCGGAGCCGCTGCTGCCCGTGGCCATCACCGCGAAGTCCAAGGCGGACGAGGACAAGATGTCGCAGGCGCTGGGCAGGCTGGTGGCCGAGGACCCGACGCTGCGACTGGAGAACAACTCCGAGACCCGCCAGCTGGTGCTCTGGTGCATGGGCGAGGCCCACGTCGACCTGCTGCTTGACCGCCTGTCCAGCCGCTACGGCGTCGCCGTGGAGACCGCGGAGCTGCGGGTTCCGCTGCGGGAGACGGTCGCGGGCAAGGCCCAGGGCCTGGGCCGGAACGTCAAGCAGACCGGCGGGCACGGCGAGTACGCGATCTGCCATGTCGAGGTCGAGCCGCTGCTGTCGGGCTCGGGCTTCGAGTTCGTCGACAAGATCGTCGGCGGCGTGGTGCCGCGGCAGTTCATCCCGTCGGTGGAGAAGGGGGTTCGCGCCCAGATGGAGCAGGGCGTGCTGGCCGGCTACCCGATGGTCGACGTCCGGGTCACGCTGTTCGACGGCAAGGCGCACTCGGTGGACTCCTCGGACATGGCCTTCCAGAAGGCGGGCCGGGCCGGCCTGCGGGACGCGGCGGAGAAGGCCGGGGTGCTGCTGCTCGAGCCGGTCGACGAGATGTCCGTGCTCGTCCCCGACGGCTACGTGGGCGCGGTGATGTCCGACCTGTCGTCACGCCGCGGCCGGGTACTCGGCACCGAGCCCGTCCCCGGCGCCCGGACGCTGGTCAAGGCGGAGATACCGGAACTCGAGATCACCCGCTACGCGATCGACCTGAGGTCCATGTCGCAAGGCACCGGCTCCTTTACCCGGTCCTACCTGCGCTATGAGCCGCTGCCGTCGCACCTGGCCGACAAGGTGGCGAGCGCCGCCAAGCCAGGCTGACCGGGCGCGGCCTGAGGTGGAGTCGATTCTCAGCGCGCTCGGAGCCGACCCGGCCGCGGCCGCGGGCCCTCAGTGACCGGGCCACGCCTCGGCGATGAGGGTGCGGGTGTCCGCCAGTAGCTGCGGCAGCACCCGCGTCCGCCCGACGACAGGCATGAAGTTGGTGTCCCCACCCCAGCGCGGCACGACATGCTGGTGCAGGTGCACGGCGATCCCCGCGCCGGCGACCGCCCCCATGTTCATGCCGATGTTGAAGCCCTGGGCGCCCGACGCGGACCGCAGCGCGGTCATGGCGAGCTTGGTGTGGCTGCCGAGCTCCGCGGTCTCCGGCTCGTCAAGCTCGGTGTAGTCGGCGACGTGCCGGTACGGGCAGACCATCAGGTGGCCGGCGTTGTACGGGTACAGGTTGAGTACCGTGTAAACCAGGGTGCCGCGGGCCACGATCAGCCCCTCGGCGTCGGTCAGCCTGGGAATCCGGCAGAACGGGCAGCCGTCGCTGCCGGCGTTATCGGTCGGCTTGCCCTCGCCCTTGATGTAGGCCATCCGGTGCGGCATCCACAGCCGCTGGAACCCGTCCGGGATCCCGGCTCCGTCCTGCGGGGCGTCCCGGGAGGCGTCCTGATCCTGCTGAGCCATCAGACCTGGCGGCGCTCGGCGACGGCGGTGACGATCTCGGCGACGGCGTCGGCGACCGGGACCCCGTTCTTCTGCTCTCCGCTGCGGTAACGGAACGAGACCGCGCCCGCGGCGATGTCCTCGTCCCCGGCCAGCAGCATGTACGGCACCTTCTGCTGCTGCGCGTGCCTGATCTTCTTCTGCATCCGGTCGTCGCCGGCGTCGACCTCGGCCCTGATGCCGTGAGAGCGCAGCCGGGCGGCGACCTCCTCCAGGTACGGCGCGTGCGCGTCGGCGATCGGGATCCGGACCACCTGGACCGGCGCCAGCCACGGCGGGAACGCGCCGGCGTAGTGCTCGACGAGGATCCCGAAGAACCGCTCGATCGACCCGAACAGCGCCCGGTGGATCATGTACGGGCGCTGCCGGGTGCCGTCGGCGGCCTGGTACTCCATCGCGAACCGGCCGGGCAGCTGGAAGTCCACCTGCAGGGTGGACAGCTGCCAGCGGCGCCCGATCGCGTCCCGGACGTGCACGTCGATCTTGGGCGCGTAGAACGCGCCCTCGCCCTCGGCGATCACGTAGGGCAGCCCGGAGGCGTCCAGCGCGTGCTTCAGCGCCGCCTCCGCCCGGTCCCAGTCCTCCGGCTCGCCGACGAACTTGTCCGGCCGGGTGGACAGCTCGGCCTCGAACTCGGTCAGCCCGAAGTCGCGCAGCAGGCCCACGACGAAGTCGAGCAGCGACGCCAGCTCGCCCGCCAGCTGATCCTCGGTGCAGAAGATGTGCGCGTCGTCCTGGGTGAAGCCGCGGGCCCGGGTCAGGCCGTGCACGACGCCGGACTTCTCGAACCGGTACACGGTGCCGAACTCGAACAGCCGCAGCGGCAGCTCGCGGTAGGACCTGCCCCGCGCCTTGAAGATCAGGATGTGCATGGGGCAGTTCATGGGCTTCGGGTAGTACTTCGCGCCCTCCAGCTCCATCGGCGGGTACATGCCCTCGGCGTACCACTGGAGGTGGCCGGAGGTCTCGAACAGCGTGGACTTGGTGATGTGGGGCGTGTTGACGAACTCGTAGCCGGCGTCGGCGTGCCGCAGCCGCGAGTAGTCCTCCATGACCTTCCTGATCACCCCGCCCTTGGGGTGGAACACCGGGAGCCCGCTGCCGATCTCGGTCGGGAACGAGAACAGGTCGAGCTCCGCGCCGAGCCGCCGGTGATCGCGCCGCTCGGCCTCGGCCAGCAGCGTGAGGTACTCGTCCTGCGCCTCGCGCGACGGCCAGGCAGTGCCGTAGATCCGCTGCAGCTGCGGGTTCTTCTCACTCCCGCGCCAGTACGCCCCGCCGCTGCGCATCAGCTTGAAGGCGGGGATCTGCCTGGTGGTCGGCAGGTGCGGCCCGCGGCACAGGTCCTTCCACCGCAGCTCCCCGGTAGCCGGGTCGAGGTTGTCGTAGATGGTCAGCTCGCCGACGCCCACCTCCACCTGCTCCTCGGTGCTCACCTCGGTGGGCGAGATCCCGGCGTTCCCCGCGATGCCGCCCTTGAGATCGACCAGCTCGAGCTTGTAGGGCTCGCCGGCCAGCTCCGCCCGCGCCTCGGCGTCGGTGACGACCCGGCGCGAGAACCGCTGCCCCTGCCTCACCAGCTGGCGCATCTTCTGCTCGATGGCTTTCAGATCTTCGGGCCCGAACGCTGACGGCACGTCGAAGTCGTAGTAGAAGCCGTTCTCGATGGGGGGCCCGATCCCCAGCCTGGCCCCGGGGAACAGGTCCTGGACCGCCTGGGCCAGCACGTGCGCGGAGGAGTGCCGCATGATCGCCAGCCCGTCGGCGCTGCCGATGCTCACGGGCTCCACCGCGTCGCTGTCGGCCAGCGGGCACGCCAGGTCGCGCAGCTCGCCGTTGACCCGGGCCGCGATCACGGCGTGGGCCGGCGACGCTCCGTTACGGATCTCTTGTGAGAGCGCCTGGCCTGCCGTCGTGCCCGCCTCCACCACGCGCTCGCGGCCGGCGAGGGTGATCTGAAGCTTGTCGGCTGGCACGGCTGACTCCTGTCGTTGGCATGCTGTTGCTGGCATGCAGTGACGCGCATCGGTGGGCGGTTACCCGTGTCCCGATGCTATCGATGCCCGCAACGGGCGGGCGCGAGGATCGGCTGCGCGGTGCCGGCCCGCTGGCCTGCGTCGGTCGTGGTCGCCGTTACGCGCAGCCGTTACCCGACGACCGAGACCAGGCTTCCGTAGGTGAGGAACGGCCAGGCCTGCTGGGCCTGCGTGTAGGGCAGCTCGACGCAGCCCAGGCTCTGCGGCCAGCCGAAGGTGGCGCGCGGGTAGTAGTGCACGGCATCCCCGCCGTTGAAGTACGACACGAACGAGACCGGATCCGCGTACTTGCTGCCGTCCGGGTTGGTTCCCTTCATGATCTGGAAGCGGTAGCGCAGGTACACGGGAAAGGTTCCGTCGACGGTGGGCCGCGCCGGGATCCCGGTGTTGGCCAGGGTCTTGAGCACCAGGCGGCCGTCATGCCAGATCTTCAGCGTCTCCGGGCTTGCCTTGCTGGCCAGCGCGTAGGTATAGCCATTCGGGTTGTTCTCGCCCTTGGCCACCGCCTTGAGCAGCGCCTGCCAGACCGCGGGACCGACCGTCCCGTCCATGTTCAGGCCCCGATCGGACTCGAAGGCCATGACCGCGCCGCCAAGGATCAGGCTGGGCTGCCCCGCGCGCCAGAAATTCCGCAGCTCCAGCGGATATCCCGGCTGCCAGGTGAATGACCCCAGCGGGGGGCTATAGGCGGCGCTGAGCTGGGCATTGGCATCGGCCGTCGGGACCGGGGGGTCCCCGGGAACGGGCTGCCAGCTCAGCGGCAGATAGCCGAGCTGCGCGAGCAGCTGCTCGACCCTGAGGGTGCTATAGGTGCCGGTCCAGAACCCGTCGACCACCCGCGCGGCGAGTAGCCCGCCGTCGGCCGACCGGACGCCCGAGGGCCCGCCCGGGATCACCAGCTTGACGTGTGTCAGCTGGGGGAATCCCAGGCGCGGGACGAACTCGATGCTGTTGCCGCTGGCCCGCCAGGTGCCCGCGATCGACGGGGACAGGGTCGGCAGCGGCGAGTCGGGCGCGAGCGGCTGGGAGAAGACGAATCGGATCGCGGCGGCGCCGTCGACCTGGCGGGCGTGCGCGGCCGGCGTGACCGACATTAAGGTCACGGGCCTGCGGCTCCCCGCCGGGTGCTGCGCGGCGGGATGCGCTGCCGCATCCTTGCCGGTGCGCGGCTGTGCTGACGCCCTGGTCAGGGCGAACCACGTCCCGCCGACCAGGAGCGCGGCTATCACCGCCGCAAGCGCCACGGTCCGCCCGCTGCGGAGAAGCGTCATTCGGGACAACCTTCGACCCCCAGCCTTGCTGCCCGGTAGCCTCACGGGCCGACGCCACCTGACCCGATGTATACCAGGTGATCCGTATCTGCGGCGGGTGCTTACGGGGAGGTGAAAGACACCCGTGACAAAAGTCACCAGAGGTGGTCATAGGGAGGTAAACGAAATGCCGCCGCGATGGGCGGCGGCATTGCTGTGCTGTGTTTGCCCGGGGGGGACGACCCCCCAGGACCCCCCGCGTGCCATCCGCTCGGGCCGGCCAAGGCCGGCCGTCGCGACTGGCCCGGCTTCGCCGGGGGGGTGCCAGTAAGCCGGAGACGGTCAGCCGGTGACCGTGACCAGGCTGCCGTAGGTGAGGTACGGATAGGCCTTCTGGGCGTCGCTGTACCGCAGCTCGACGCAGCCCAGGCTCTGCTGGTAGCCATAGCCGCCGCGCGGGAAGTAGTGCACGGCGTCACCGCCGTTGAAGTAGGACACGTACTGGACGGGGTCGGAGTAGTGGCTGCCGTTCGGGTTGGTGCCCGACATGATCGTGTTGAGGAATCTCTCGTAGACCGGGAAGGTCCCGTTCACGGTGGGCTCGCTCGGTATGCCGGTGTTCGCGAGGCTGTGCTGCACGACCGCCCCGTCATGCCAGATCGTGAGCGTCTCCGGGGTGCCCTTGCTCACGACGGCATAGGTGTAGCCGTTGACGTTGTTCTGGCCCGCGCTCCTCGCCTTGAACAGCGCGTTCCACAGGGCGCCGTCGACGTTGCCGTTGATCGTCATCTTGTGCTCGGACTGAAAGGCCATCACCGCGCCCCTGAGGATCACGTTGAACGTTCCGGGCTGCCAGAGGCCGGCCAGCGAGGCCGGGTATCCCTGGCCCCAGTCCATGCTGCCGGGCGGCGGGTCATAGGCGAGCTGTAGCTCGCCCGCGAGGCCCGCCTCGGTCGAGGCAAACTTGCTGGCGATCTGCATGCCCAGGTTCTGCTGCTGCCACGACCCCGGCAGGTAGCCGAGCTGGCCCAGCAGGTCGGCCAGCGCGAGGCTGGAGAATGGCTCCGTGGTGAACTGCGCTGTCATGGGCTTGGCCAGCAGGCTTCCCCTAGCCGAGCGGACGCCCGCCTGCCCCCCGGGTACCGAGACCGTAACCCGGGTCGACGGGCTGAACGGCACCGTAGGGGTGAACATCAGCGTGTCACCGGCCGCCTGCCAGCTGCCCGGGACGCCCGGAGCCACGCTGGGCCGCGGGGACCCCGCCGCCACGGGGGCGGAGAAGGTCACCTGGACCGGATCACTGCCGTCTGCCCGCCGCGCACCCGGCGTCGGCGTCATGGATACCACCCGGAACGGGCCGGGCAGGGTCACGCCCGGGCTGATCGGCGCGTTGGCCGGCGTGCCCCCGCCGCCCTTCAGCACGTACGTGCCGAGCCCCGCGATCAGCGCGACGATCGCCGCCCCGATCGTGATCACGCGCGCCCGGGGCTGGTGGGCTACCCCGGTGCCGAACCTGGCCCCTGTGGCCACTACCTGCCTGCTGAGCTGCCCCCCACTCAACACCCCGTGCTCCCCGTCCCTCGGCACCACTGCTCACCCGGCACTCAGCGTCACCAGCAGTCTCATCGCGCTTACTCAGTGTCACGAGCGTCGATACCCGACACGCCGGGCAATAACCCACCGCTGGCGTAAACGAAAGGTAAGCCGACGCGCACCCGGCCGGATCCGAGGCCGGGCCGAGAGCACGCCGGGGAGGCCGCGGTGCCAGCCCAGCCGCTGACGCCGGCGCGCTTCGTGCGGGAGACCTGCCAGCTCGCCGTCGTGCCGCAGGTCGCGGAGATCCGGCTGCATCTGGCCAGCGACGTGCTCGGCCTATGGCAGCGGACGGAAGACGAGCTGGGGGCGGGCCAGCCGCCGCCGTTCTGGGCCTTCGCGTGGCCCGGCGGGCAGGCCCTGGCGCGCTACGTCCTCGATCATGCCGATCTCGTGGCGGGCCGCAGGGTCCTGGACCTCGGGTCCGGCTCCGGCCTGGTCGCGATCGCGGCGGTGATGGCTGGCGCCGCCGCGGTGCTGGCCAGCGAGATCGATGGCCTGGCCGTCGCGGCCATCGGGCTCAACGCCCGGGCCAACGGCGTGCCGGTGCCGACCGTCATCGGCGACGTCCTGGACGGCGACGGAGAAGGCGCCCAGGTGGTGCTGGCCGGTGATGTCTGGTACTCCAGGCCGCTCGCCGAGCGGGTGCTCCGGTTCACCGAGCGGGCCAGGGCCCGGGGCGCGTCGGTTCTCGTCGGCGACATCGGGCGCGCCTTCCTGCCCCGTGACCGGTTCCGGGTTCTCGAGGCTCGCGACATCCCGGTGATCGCCGAGCTCGAGGACGCCAGCGTTAAGCGGACCATGGTCTGGACTCCCGCCTGGTGAGGCGCGTCTCGTGGTACTGGCGGGCGCGTCGGATACGCCCGCACAATCGCCAGCCCCCACGACCCCGTCTCCGTGCTCCCCGGCCAGGCTCTCCCCGGCCAGCCTGGGCTCATCCCCAATGCCGACGATGCTATACATTTCGTGCTTGCGAAATATCTGCGCGTGCCCGGGGCCGGACGGCGCGGGAAGGCAGTCCCATGGCGATAGCCGACAACAGACCGGTGCTGTACCTGATCGCATGCGGCGCGGGCCCGGCCAGGCAGCTGCCCTCCTTCGCCGGGTTCGCCCAGCGCGAGGGCTGGGATGTATGCGTGATCACCACTCCGGCGGGCGCCACGTTCCTGGACGCTGACCGCATGGCCGAGCTGACCGGACATCCCGTGCGGGTCCACTACAAGCATCCCGACGAGCCGGATGTGCTGCCGCCGGCCGACGCGTTTGCGATCGCTCCGGCCACCTTCAACACGATCAACAAGCTGGCGGCCGGCATCAGTGACACCCTCGCGCTCGGCCTCGTGAACGAGGCGGTCGGCCTCGGCCTGCCGATCATGGCCGCGCCCTGGCCGAACGTCGCGCTCGCGCGCCATCCGTTGTTCCTGGCCAGCGTGGCCAGGCTGCGCGACTGGGGCGTGCGGGTCATCCTCGATCCCGCCTGCCTGCCGGGCGCTGGCGACCCGGACGCGGCGGTCTTCCCGTGGCCGGAACTCTGCGCCGCGCTGGCCAGCCTCCGTAGTTACGACGCGCCGTAGTAGCCTGACGACTGTGCCAGCACGCCCTGCCGTCGTCGCGCTCGTCCTCGGCGCGCCCGTTGCGGTCGCGGCGATCCTCGTCGCCGTGATCATGTCCCTGTCCGGTTCCGGGCCGGCCTCGCAAGCGGCGGGCCAAGCGCAGCTCAGCCAGGCGGCCTCGAATCCGAACGTGGACCCGGGCACCAGCCTGCCCGGCACCGTGGCGCCGGGTTTCACGCTGACCGATCAGTTCGGCGCCCGAGTCTCGCTGCGCCAGTTCCGCGGCAAGGCCGTGGTCATGGCGTTCGTGGACAGCCGGTGCACCACCGTGTGCCCGCTGACCACGTGGAGCATGACCCAGGCGGTGACCATGCTCGGGGCGGCCGCCGCCCGGCACGTCCAGCTGCTGGGCATCGACGCCAACCCGGACGCCATCCGCGTGGCTGACGTGCGGGCGTACTCGGCGGCCCATCAGATGATGCGTTCCTGGCACTTCCTGACCGGCAGCCCGAGCCAGCTCGCCGCGGTGTGGCGCGCCTACCACGTGTACGTGGCCGCCTCGCACGGCAACATCGACCATGAGCCGGCCGTCTACCTGATCGACGCGAGCGGCAGAGAGCGGACGCTCTACCTGACCCAGATGGCGTACGCGGGCGTGGCCCAGCAGGCCGAGCTGATGGCCGACGGCCTGTCGCCCTTGCTGCCCGGCCACCCCGTGCCGCACGGCGGGGTGTCGATGACCGCCGCCCCGAGCATCGGGCCGGGCACGGCGACCAGCCTGGCGGTGATCGGCGGGGACCGCAGCGCCGGCCAGGTCCTGCTCGGCCGCGGGCACCCGCACGTCGTGGTCTTCCTCGCCAGCTGGGTCAGCCAGGTGTCCGACCTCCCCCGCGAACTGCAGGCGCTCGCGGTATACCAGCATGAGGCGCTTCGCCGCGGCTGGCCGACCGTCGTCGCGGTCGACGAGGTCCAGACCGAGACCAGCCCTGGTGCGCTGCCAGAGCTGCTGGCCCGGGCCGGCGGCGGAGCGCTCGGCTATCCCGTCGTCGCCGATACCAGCGGCCGCCTCGCCGACGGGCACGGGGTCCAGGACCTGCCCTGGATCGAGGTGACCTCAGCGAGCGGGCAGATCCTGTACCGGCACGACGGCTGGCTCCCGGCTGCCTCGCTGACCCGCGCGGCCGCCGACGCCGCCGCGCGGCCCGCCAGCTAACACGGCTCGCGGAGCCTGCTCCGCGAGCCGTGCTTCCCGCTCGCCTGCAGGGCGCCCTAAATCGATGACCGGGAATTCCTGCCTGGGCACGGCGACGCGCGTTACTGGAAGGAAGCGGGCAAAATCTCACAAGATTCCGCCCGTCCGGTCCGCCTGGCGGGCTTTGTGGTCACCAGCGACTGTTCCCACGACCGCTCCTGACCAGGTTTCATCCGGGCCCCCCTGGGCTAGCACGGCCCCGCCGACTTCGGAGGGGCGCGTTCGGGCCTCGAAGGCGACATACGACCTCGAACGTAGCCCGGCATTTGAACCGCCCGGCTGGTCTCTGGTTCGTTCCGGGCGCGAGCGGGCACAATCCAGCGACACACGACGGGGCAGCCTCAGGTTGCCCTCAGTCGGCTCGGGCCGCGGGGGCGGCACCGAGATCAAGTCGGCGCGCTCCGCGGACCGCGGGGCGGATCAATCCGCGCCTGGCGCGGGTCATCGGGGGGAAACGCACGTGACTAGGACGGTTCTGGCGGCTGCGACGCTGGCGGCGGGCATCGGCCTGCTGGCGGCAGGATGTGGCGGCAACGCTAGCGGCACGGGCGCCACGAAGGCGGCCACCACGAAGTCTGGCGCCACGAAGTCTGGCGCCACGAAGCCGGCCGCCGCCACGAAGGCGGCCGCCACGAAGCCGGCCGCCACGAAGTCTGGCGCCACGAAGCCGGCCGCCGCCACGACGGCGGCCGCCACGAAGTCTGGCACCGAGACAATCAGCGGCACGCTCAAAGGCGCAGCGGCGATGACGAGTAATCCAGTGTTCCATCTGACGTTCCGCGGGCCGGTGAACACCACGGCGAGCTACCCCCTGGGCAGTTCGCCGAAGAAGGGGCGGACCCATACCTTCAAGACCGCCGTCGGCGACTTCGTGATCGTCGGCGGTATGGGGACCACCACCCAGAAGCTGCTGTCCACCTCGACCTGCCGGTTCGAGTTCGCGACCACCGTTCCCTACACCGTCTCTGCCGCCGAGAGCACCGGCAAGTTCGCCGGCGCGACGGGCAGTGGCAAGGCGGTAGTGCTCTTCCAGGGCGACCTGCCGAAGCTCAAGAACGGCAAGTGCAACGAGAGCGCCACGGCGCAGCCGACGGTGAGCACGGTCGTCACCACGTTCAAGGCCGCGGGTCCGCTGACGGTCAGGTAGCGGCGGG
>Ga0209648_10000705_pt1 | contig 26049 bp, 13 predicted proteins | sample GraSoi2013_115cm_FD_185830 | JGI IMG/M metagenome (GOLD analysis project Ga0209648, IMG submission 185830) | Grasslands soil microbial communities from the Angelo Coastal Reserve, California, USA - Sample 9_17_2013_115cm (SPAdes) (version 2) | ecosystem: Environmental > Terrestrial > Soil >... | reverse complement strand
GCTTTCCCGGCCAGGGCTCCGGCTTGCCTGCCTCGATTGCCAATCCTGCTGCAGATATCGAGAGAGCCCTCGAACATCTCCATTGCTCTTCGATGATCGCCCAGGGCTAGAAACACGTCGCCGAGACCGTTTTTCGCCAGCGCCTCCCCGTTCTGGTCGCCAACCTCATGATAAATTGCTAGGGCCGCTTCGTACCCGCGGCGGGCGCCTTCCAGATCACCAAGGTAAACTAGAATATCTCCGATGTTGTCATTCTCGGCGGCAAGACCAGTACGATTCCCGATCTGCCGATACAGAACCAGAACTTCCTCATAACCTCTTTTTGCCCCTAGATAGTCGCCCTGATTCTTGAGGGCGATCGCGCCGATGGTCGTCGCTTCCGCCACCCCTCCGCGGTTATTCGCAGCGATATAGAGTTGCTTCGCTTCGCGCACCGCGGCCTCGACCTCAGAAAACCTGCCGAGGTTTTCGAAGAGCCACGCTTGATGGAGCCGAGTCATTGCCAGTAGCAAAGATGCCCCGGCCGCTTGGGCTTTTTCCGCGGCCCTTACCAGAGCCGCTTCAGACCTCTTGGTGTCGCCCAACGAACGCGCTGCGTCTTGTTCTGCCAAGTCAATTCGAAGGTCGTCCCGGAGCGGCGCGGGCAGCTCACGCAATGCAGCGATAGTGGTCAGTGTATCCTTCCATTTATTGGCTCTGTACTGCGCATTGGCCAGCGCGAGTCCGTAGTCAAGATTGTCGGGAAAAAACTGGAAGAGGGCTAGGTAGATTTCGGCGGCTTTGTCCCAGTTCCGGGAAGTCTCATGATAACGTCCCTCAACCAGAAGGCGCTCCGCGCGAGACAAGTTGGAAGAAAGATCGAAGGCCTTCTTCGCCTCAGCTTTTGCATTTTCGTCATAGCCGAGTTGCGCCCAAGCGGTAGCCAGGGCCGCGTGAGAAAGCGCGAAAGTGGGTTCCGCCGCTATGGCCGACTGCAAAAGATCGCGCGCCCTGAGCGCATCAAAGGCGCGCAACCGGACAAGTCCCTCGGAGTACAGCTTCGCGGTCTCGCTCGTCGAAGGCAGCGCAATGGCAACTTCCGCGGCCTCTTCGCGCGTCACCGCGCGTACGCCTAATTTCGTCCTCAGATGCTCCCCCGCGCGGGAAACAAGATCGAGCAGATGGCTCTCCGTTCCCGTCTCGGAGAAAGCACCGGTCGTTTCGCCGTTTCGCGTGTCCTGCAACCGGAGATCAAGGCGAATTTGCCCGTTCGCCTTCGCGCCGAGCATGGCGTAAGAGCCTACAACCACGAAATCCGTCCCGAGGTTTTTGCGGATTCGCGTCAAGCTCTCGGGGCTCAGGCTGTCCAGATCCGGGAGCGCAAGTTCCATCTTCATGCGCGCAACGCTCTCCGCGGGAATCGCGCGCACGCGTTCGCCGGCCGTGAGTTCGGTCATCAGCCAGTCCGAGAGCGCCGTGGAAAGCCACGCTTCCTTTGTGTCTCCGGAGAGATTCTTGAATCCCACAACCGCCACGGACTGCCGCAAATTGCTGCCACTCGATAATCCTGCGGGACTGGAGGAGGCCTGAATTCTCGTGTATGTAAACGCCGCTAAAATCACGAATGCGAATGCAGCGGCCAAAACAGCATTGCGCCGTCGGCCGGATCGGGTGTGCAAATCCAGTGAACTGAGAAAACGTTGGAAAAGGCTGTACTCTTCCCCCTCTCGTGGAGGGAGTGTTGCGTGGACAACAGCAGATGGGTTGACCGAAAAAGTTGCAGTTTCCGCTCCTTCGTGATGATCATGCACCGGAGCCAGAAACCGGTATCCATGGCGCGGGATGGTTTCGACGTAGCGCGGACTCTCCGCCGAATCTCCGAGCGCGGAGCGCAGCTTGGTCATCGCTTTGTTGAGGCTGCGGTCGAAATCGACGAAGGTATGAGCCGGCCAGAGCTTTTGCCGCAACTCTTCCCGCGTCACGACCTCGCCCGAATGCTCCAAAAGAAGACAGAGAATCTGGAAGGGCTGTTCTTGCAGTTTGATTCGAACGCCGCGCTTGCGAAGCTCGGCCGCCCGGACGTCCACCTCGAAAACACCAAAGCCGCGAGTTTGCGCGCGATTCTCAGTAACTTGCATGACCGAACAGCGTAGCACGCGCGTTTCGCCGGTTCAATACTCTCGCTGGCTGTTCCTCTCAGACGGTCCGGCGTTCCGGCAGGATCGAGATCGGGGCCCGTTCGAACGTCCCGGCCGATTCGCTCGCTTCTCTTGGTTGCTGAAAGCTGGAATTCTTGGAGATCGCTTTCGAGAGGTGTAAAATTCTGCCTATGGCGCGGTTCTATTTTTCCTTTTTCTCAAGTCGCAATTGTCCCCTCGGAAAAACGCTGATGATTTTTCAGCTCCTCCTCGTCACTATCGTTTTTTCTTCGCCAATCCATGCTCAATCAAATTCCGCCGCTGCCGACCAGCACGTGCAGGAACTCTACGCCCAGGCGAAGGCTGCGGAAGCGCGTGGCGACCTGGCCGCCGCGGTGGCGAGCTATGAATCTCTATTGCAGATTGCTCCGCGTCTGGGCGCCGCTTACAACAATCTCGGCGCGCTCTACTTGAAGCAGCGTGAGTATCGAAAAGCTGCCACCATCCTGGAACGGGGACTAAAGATCGATCCCAAAATGTCCTCGGCTTCCGCGCTGCTGGGAATTGCGCTTTACGAAATGGGAGACTATGCCGGCGCGCGCGCACCTCTGGAAGCAGCGCTGCGCGGCAATCCGAAAGATGACAACGCCGAATTATTTCTCGCGAATGCTTTCATCAAGCTCGGCGAATTAAATTCGGCGGCGGAGCACTTGCGAAAACTGTCGCAGCGCCAGCCCGCCAACCAGCAAGTTTGGTATCTGCTCGGGAAAGTCCACATGAAATTGTCCGAGGAGGCGCTGGCAAGATTGAATGATATCGACGCCAACTCCGTGTGGGCGCATGAAATTTCCGGGGAAATCATGGAGGGCATGAAAAATTACGACGGGGCCCTCATCGAATATAAAAAAGCTGTGGAGATCGCGCCGCAACAGGCCGGCACCCACTATTTGCTGGGAAACGCGTACTGGTCTTTGAGCATGTGGGATGCGGCCGTGGAGCAGTTTAAGGCGGAACTCGCGAACGATCCTGGAAATTGCATGGCGCAATGGAAACTCGGCAACATCGTGCTGGAACAACACGCGAATCCGGAAGAAGCGCTCGCAAACACCGAAAAGGCTTTGGCGATTTGTCCGAACCTGATGGCGGCGCGGGTGGATCGGGCGCGGGCGCTGATGAAACTGGAACGCCATGCGGATGCGTTGAAAGATCTGGAGGCTGCGGAAAAATCCGATCCGGCCGAAGCTTCGACACATTTTTTGCTGGCCCAAACGTACCGCGCTCTGGGAAAAACGCAGGAAGCGCAGGCAGAGATGAAGCTCTTCAGCAAGCTGGAAGAAAGCTCCCGTGCGGCGACGGCAGAACACGCCAAACAAGTTCTGGAAGAAAAAAACAAAGAACAACCTTGAAGATTTGCCGATACGCGCCGATCGCGCGGACATGAGCTCTCCTCCACGAGATTCCTCTGGAATCTGTATGAGCCAATCATGGCCGGGGTGTCTCCGACGTGGAGTGAGTTCCCGTCAGCGCGGCGCAGCGGTCGAATTCGGTCTTGGCTTTTTCCGCGAGGCCCTGCTTGCGATAGACGGGAGCGATCATGCAGTGGAGGTTGGATTTCTGCGGAGAAAGCTCGATCGCTTTTTCCAGTTCAGTTTGCGCATTCGGAAACTGTTCCAGGCGCGTGTACGCTTTCCCCAATAGCTCGTGGGCGCGTGACTCGCGCGGAGCGATTTCTACCGCCTGCAGAAGATTTGAAACCGCTTCGCCAAAGCGATTTTGATCAATGAGCAGACTCGCCAGATTGATGTACGGTCCCGGATTCCTCAGCGGCGCTTTCGCTTGCCAGGCCATGGCCTGCTGGTAGGCCGCGATCGCCTCCTCGTTGCGGCCGAGTCCGGCGTATGACAAACCGAGATTGTCTTCGATTTTCACATTTTGCGGATCGAGCTTCAGAGATTGTTGAAACGCGCTGACCGCTTCCGCAAACCGGTTCTCGTTGTATTTTGTGCGGCCGAGGAGGTACCAGCCGTCGGCGTCGTTTGGAGTCCACTCGAGCATTTTCGTCAACCATTTATCCGCATCGACGTAATCGCCCAGCAAAACGTAGTCGAGCGCGACGGTTTCCAGATCGGCTGCGTTCGGGTCATGGTATTTTGCGCCCGCGGTAAATTCCGCGAGCGAGGCTCTAGCCTTCTCCGGTATGAACGTTCCATCCTTGGGGTTTGCTTGCAGAACTTTTGCGCCATCCAGTTGTGTTCCGGCGGTCGCGTCCGTCTGAATTTCGCGGAACAGAATGTGCCCGAGCAGGAAGTGGCCATCGGCGGAATCGGGATGGGTCTGAAGATACTGACGAGCGAGACGATCCGCCTCGTTGACGCTTCCCTTCTCCAGGAGTGCGTGCGCTTCGGCGAGCAGCGCGTCGCCCGACTCCGAGGGCGCCGTGGCGGGGCTTATCGAGGACTGGCCGGAGGCGGCGGGCGGCTTGGCGAGGAATGATGGCGGCGATTTGGTGGGAGACGACTGCGAGTGTCCGGACGCCACACCGCTGAAGACAATCAGGAGCAAACAGACAATGGCTGCAACGGAGGAGAAGCAAGATTTAGTTAACCAAAGGCGGGGCCTCCCCGGGGGGGTGCCGGATGTGTGGCAAGGAAAGGACTTAGAGAAGAGGAAGTAAGGAGACAAGGAGGTAACGAGGTAAGGAAAGGAGTTGATGGCCGGTGCCCCCGACATCGTGGGGACTGGTGGCGAGGTGGAGTCGTACCAAAATGGGAAGAATGCCCCCACACCCCGGGTGTTTTCGTAAGAGTGGCAAATGCAGGACTTACGGGATACGGAACTCGGAAGAGTGTACGGAGAGGATTTGGAGGATGAGGAGCGCTGGGAATACGCCCTCCCCCCACCGTTTTTGTAAAGAATTGTATGGTAAAGGTTTAGGGGGTGGTGGTCGGCAAAAGGATTGTGGGGTAAGGACTTACAAGGATGAGGAACGTTTGCGCTTCGGAACGAGTGAAGGCTGGAGCGTCGGGAATACCCCCTCCCTGGCATCTTTTTGAAACGATATGATTCCAAAAGGGTTAGAGGGTGGGAGTCGGTAAACGATATGATTCCATGGGACTTAGGGAAAGAGGCGAATGGTCGGCAAGGGTGTTGAGCAAGAATCACATAAAACCATAGCGTTAAATAATCAGGTTGTCGAATACTTTGCAGTGAATAGTCGAAATTGAGAGTCGAACGGTTGTCAGGGCTGGTGAATAGAAATCGTCCCGTCTGTCCCCCGGTTTCCCCGGTTTTCTGGTTCGGTTTCAGAAAAGGTGCGCAACTCCTTCATTTCGCGAGAGATCGGTGCCATGATCAGAGGTCGGGCCCTGTCTGGTCGACCATTTTCTGGGGCTCGAAATTAACGCGCAACGTGGTGCCCTCGATCTTGCAGGTGAATTCGACATTCTTTTCATCGCTACCGATTGTGGGATCGCCCGATGCGGTTTTTCTGGGAAAAAAGAAGAGGGCCGAAGTGACCAGGATTCCCTTCACGTCTCGTTCATAGCGAACGTGGCTGGGCGAAATCCTTTGCTTTGACTTTCTCGGCTGGAGAAAGGTATTTGCCCGAAAGAAATCTTCGTCCTTTCGAGTGAAAGGAGCCATGTCTGCCGACTGAACGAGGACTTGAATCTCGTCCTGCGGCTCGCGGGCATACTTTTCCACATCGACGCCGTTCTTGCCTCCATGCCGGGCGGCCTGGAGCGCCGATGCGGCGCGCATGACTCGTGAAGAAGCCCAGTAGACGTTGAAGTTTACGTCAGCGCCGAGGGTGGCCTCATCAGACCGTTCGATTTCCTTGGGCAGCTTCCTTGCCGTGCCGTGGAGTGGCCCTTCCGGGAAATCCTTGGCTGAGAGCGGCAACCACGTACGAGTGAGTATCACGGTGCGCGCCCAGGGCGAGTCCATGAAGACCCGCTGGACATCTTTGTCATCCCATTGCTGGTAGGGTTTGCCTTTCCAAGGCTCACCGCCCGCCCAGGCGAGAGGGCCAAGTAATAGCACCGCGATGAAAAGACTCAAGTTCCGCTGCGAGGTGTTCCTCAATCTGAGAATCCGTTTCTCCTTCTGCATTTTCTCTCCTAGAGGTTCATCATGCACACATATGGCCCAGAGACAACAAAGCCGGAGCTCGTGGAGCTCCGGCTTTGCGGATTCAGAAGGCCGGGATTTCACCCGGGCCCGGTTCAGAAGTTAACTTTGAAGTAGGCTTGTCCTTGTCTCGGATTGTTGTCCTGGCAGCCATTCCCATTGTTGACGATTCCAAAGTTACCGCTGTTTACGTTGGTCTCCGGCCCGCAGATTTGCATGCGGTTAAGCAGGTTGAAGAACTCCATCCTCAACTCTGCTGTAACCTTCTCACCAAAAAAGAAGTGCTTGGCGAACGCAATATTTTCGTTGGAGCGGAAGGGATTGCGTAGATCACCGATCCGCCGGGGCGCATTGCCGAGAACCCACGTCCCTGGGCTGGCAAAAGCCTTGGTATTGAAAACGGGCAGACGCTTGTAATAGTTGTCGTAGTTGATGCTGAACGGCACGCCAGGAACAAGATTAGCGATGTTGCCTGTGCCTAACGGATTTCCGTTGGCGCCGATTCTGAGCGGGGTGCCGCTGGTATACTGTGCGATGGCGCTGACCTGCCAGCCGCCGAGCACATTCTTTGTCAAGAGGCCCCCGCGGTTCAAGAAGCGCTTTCCAGGGCCGATCGGCAGCTCATAGACAGTGCTGATGTTCAGGATGTTCGCCCGGTCGTCAGCGGCCACGGCCCATTGTTGCTTTTTGTTGAACTTATCGAGGGCACTCGAATTGAAAGTGGAGAAGCCGCTATCGGTATTGGACATGGTTTTGGAGATGGTATAGGCCACAAGGAAGCTGACGCCATTTGTAAAGCGCTTCTGCCCGGTGACTTGCAGGGAATGATAGGAATCGACACCCGAATTATCGAAGTTGTCCGTCACGCCGCTATACATTGGAAACGGACGCAGTGCGAACCTTGTCGAGACCACCCCGATGTCGTTCTTAAAGTTCGTGTAGGGGACGAAAAGGCCGCTGACGGGGTCAAATGGGAAGCCCCGCGCCTGCAAAACCTGCTGGCCTGCAGCAGAGTTCCACGGTTGTCCGAGTGAGCAGAAGGTTTTTCCGGGAGTAATTCCTCCCGGGCACACCTGATTCAGGATGGCAGGATCAAGCTGCTTCGGATTATCCAGCGTAGCAGGCAAGTGGATGCCCCTGTTCCCCACATACGAGGCCGAGAAGAACATGTTCCACGGCAATTCGCGCTGGATACCCACATTCCAGTTCTGGAGATAAGGTGCAAAGCCACGATCCCTGCCGAAGCCGTTGATGCCTACCCCATTCAAAAAGGCCGGACCAAAGGGTAACGGTGTGGGAACGGGCATGGTCTTGGCGTCCCAAGAACCAAAGTTCGGAGAGTTCGTGCCGCCGCCGATGACGTTGAATATGCCGGTTTGCTGGTTCCCGTAGTTGTTGGCCACCTTGTTCGTGCCAAACTCGTAGGCGCCTCCATCCAGGAAGTTGAGGGCGTAACCAGAGAGCAGCACGGTCTTATGGTTCAGCTTATAGGCAATGCCGATGCGCGGACCGAAGTTGCGCCAATGCATGTCAGCACTGGTGTAACCCGAGCATCCTGCACAATTGCCGAATTTTGTGGCTGCACCGAGCAACGGCTGGCCGGTAGCGGGATTGACGGCACCGGGATTGGGAATCTTCGGGTCAAAGAAGACCACATTGTTGTTGTTTTCGGTGAAGGGCCGCATGACGTCCCACCGCAAACCAACATCAAGGGTGAGTTTCGATGTGACTTTAATGTTGTCCTGAATGTAGGGAGCAACGTAGAAGTTGCGAAGCCTACTTTCCGCGGCGAACTGACGGGAGGCGGAATCAGGCATTCCCAAGAGGAAACTGGCAAAGGCATTCCCGGTGGCGCCGGTGTTCGAGCCATTGCTGGTGCTGTTGCTGCTAAAACCGAATTGGCCGCCACAGGACTGGCACTCATGGTCATCCTGGTAGACCCGCCTGATCTCGGCGCCAAAGTTGAAGGTGTGCCGCCCGTGGGTATAGAGCCAGTTGTTGTTCAGGGTGACGCCCAACTTCCGGTTAAGAGAGAAGGTTTCTCCGCCGTTGCCCGCTCCCCAAGTTGTGAACGAATTGGGGGCGTCTCCCCCAAAGGTGACCAGCGGAAAGATCTCGCCGCTGGCGATCGCCGGCAACTTATATCCCAACGATGTGTTGAGTTCATTGTTGATTTCACCCATCCAGCCAAAACCAGCGGTCATCACCAAATTGCTGGTGAGTGCGTTGGAATAGGAGAGGAAGAGGCCCGTACCAAGCCTCGGTTCATTCTTCAGCCCGGAGAGCTGATTTGAAAACAGAGCGTTGTTGTCGCAACAGTTGGGCTGATTCCACTTATCGCGCCAGAATGTGCCGTGGATCTTTTGCCGATCGGTGAGGTTGTGATCGATGGAGAAGCCATAGTTGGTTTGTCTCGTAGGAACGTTAGAAATCTGAGAGTTTAGATTGTCCTGTATTCCGTTCCCAGTCGGATCGGGGATGAGCGGCAGAATGCTCTGCGAAATTGTACTCATGCAAGCCTTGGGAATGATGTTTCCCGGGAATTGCTGTCCGGCTGCGACACCGCAGCCTGCCGGCGGGGTAAAGTTTGCAGGAGCGAAGATCGGGATTAAGGCATTTCCCTTGTTCGGATCCACGAGAGCGCTGAAGTCGCCCCCCTTCATAGCCTTTGTGGGTACCGACATATGGCCGTTGACGGCGTTATTTTGGCGATACCAATCCAGACTCACGTAGAAGAACGTCTTGTTTTTGCCGTTATAGATCTTGGGCAAGACGACCGGTCCACCTAGAGAAAAGCCGTAGTTGTGCTGTGTGTCGACAGGAGTTATAACCTTGCCGGTAGTTGGATCCGTGGGGCCGTCAACTCTCCTGGCGTCGAATATATTGTTCTTCAGAATCTCGAAGACATCGCCGTGTAAAGCATTCGTGCCGGAAGCAAACTGATAACTGGCCACACCCTGAGCCAGTCCGTATTGTGCCGAGAAGACCGAACTCAAAGCACGGAACTCCGCGACCAATTCAAACGGCGGATTGATGTTCGTCTGGTAGCCCTGGGTTTCCGCCTGTCCGGCTGCAACTCCATTGAAGACGACCTCATTTTGGAAGTCCACTCCGCCGCTGATGCGATGGCTGAAGGAATCTCCCGTAACGCCCGGCGTAAGAAAGAGGAAGGAGTCGATTGCGCGCGCGCGTGAGTTGTCGCCGATTGGAATGGGTAACTCCGCCAACGCCTTAGACTCAAAAGACGTGCCGATATCAGGCTGGCTGGTCTCCAGAGCGATCGCCTCAGCCACGACTTCCATCGTCTCCGAGGCATTTCCCGTCTTGAGCACCGCGTCCACCGTGGAGTTCCTGGCGACCTCCACATTCACGTCCTTGGTGATGGAGACCTGGAAACCAGGGCGTTCGATCTTTACTGTGTAGTTGCCTGGAATCAGGTCGGTAATAGTGTATTGACCCGCCGAGCCGGTAGTCGCATGACTGGCCACGCCGGTGGCGGTATTTGTCGCCGTCACCTTGGCGTCGGGAACCACCCCACCGGAAACATCGGTGACGGTGCCGGTGATACCGCTGAGAGCCTGGGCGCGGAGGCCGGATGGGGAGGACAGCAGCAGGAAGCCAAGGGCGAGCGCCACTAGGAAGCGAGCGCTCTTAAATCCACCACCGAAACCGCGAAAGGAGAACGAGAAAAATTGCATGAGACCCCCAAAGAGTTTAGAACTGAGCGAAAACACGAAAACTGTAACAACCCTCGACCGTTGGCGCGGAGTCTTGCGGAGAACCCGAGATGTGTCAATGCCTCGAAGTGTCATTCCTGCCTTCCCCGCTAAATGATTGAGAACAAAACCATTGCTGGCAGTTCTTCCCCGTAAATTGGGGCCTAGGGAGAGCCCACTGGAGGGAGGGGTAGGGCTGTACTAATTCGAGAATGAGAGGATACGGGGAGCTACAGCCAATTGGGAGGGGACCGGTGATTGGCGACTGGGACAGGATTCTAAGACTTCCGGTTCATGGGGATGTAATTCCCTTGCCTTCAACGATCGTCAGGATGCGGTCAATCTCGGGGAGCGGGAATTCCTCGACGGCGCCGCTGGGCCAGTGAATTTCGAGCTTTTCGATTTTGGTTGCGGCGCCAAGGCCGAAATGCACGCGCGGGTCGGAGCTGGAGGCGTAGCTGCCGCCGCTGAAGACATCGGCGCGCTGGCGGATTCCTCCGGCGGTCAGGAACACTTTTGCGCCGATGGCATCGCGCGGACTCTTCGGGCCGCCGACCAACTTCAACGTGAGCCAGTGATTGCCGTTCTTGACGACGTTGCGAAGAAGGGTGGGCGGCGAATCGATGTTGTTAAGGACGACGTCAATGTGGCCGTCGTTGAATAAATCGCCGAAGGCCGCGCCGCGCGCGGGGATGACGACGGCGAGTCCACTGCCCGTGGCAGGAGGCACTTCTTGAAATTTTGAGCCGTTAAGATTGCGAAAAAGCTGCGGGCGCTCGGCCCAGGTGGCGCCCCACTCGGTGCGGTCGGCGATGGGATAGACGTGGCCGTTGGCGATGAAGATGTCGAGCAGGCCATCGTTGTCAAAATCCAAAAAACCGGCGCCCCAGGCAAGGAACGGAATCGTCGGATTGCCGAGGCCGGCGCGAAAAGACACGTCGGTAAAATTTGCGCCGCCATCATTGCGATAGAGCGTTTTGTAGTCGTCGGAAAACGTGGTGATGAAAAGGTCGAGTTTGCCATCGCGATTGTAATCGCCCACGCCGATGCCCATGGAAGCCTGCGCACGGCCTTCTTCATTGACGGCAAAGCCGCTGAAGTAGCTGACGTCTTCGAAGGCGCCGTCGTGGCGATTGCGATAGAGGTAGTTGGGAGTGGAATCGTTGGCGACGAGGAGATCGAGCCAGCCGTCATCGTCGAGATCGACGAAGACCGAAGCGAAACCGTAGCGGCCTTCACGATCGGCGACACCGGCTTTGACGCTGACATCGGTGAACGTGCCGTCACCATTGTTGTGAAACAGATGGTCGGTCTCGCCGAGGAATCCCATGGGGCCGCAAAAAACGTTGACGCCGCGGTATTGACACGCGCCTTCGGGGACCCCGTTTTTCCCTGCGAAGACCGGGCGATCGAGATCGTGCCGGACGTAGCCGGGAACGAAGAGATCGAGCAGGCCGTCGTGATCATAGTCACCCCAGGTGGGGCCAGTAGACCAGCCGCCGAGAGTGAGGCCAGCTTTTTCGGCAACGTCGGTGAAGGTGCCGTCGTGATTGTTGTGGTAGAGACGGTTCTTGCCGTAGTTGGCGACGTAGATGTCCGGCCAGCCGTCGTTGTCGTAGTCCGCGACGGCAACGCCGAAACCCCAACGCTCGTTGGAGACGCCTGCTTTTTCGGTGACGTCGGTGAAGGTGCCGTCATGATTGTTGTGGAAGAGCGCGGCGCGGGGCGGAGCTTCCTTCCCTCTCATAGCGGCGGCGGTGGAACCGTTGAGGAGATAGATGTCGAGCCAGCCGTCGTTGTCGTAATCGAGGAGCGTGACGCCGGAGCCGGGTGCGTCGAGGATCGTGGATTTTTCGGGAGAGCCGGAACGATGGTGAAACTTGTCGAGGCCAGCTTGATGGGTGACGTCTAGGAAGATGATGGGTGCGCCGTCGACGAAGCCGCCGGCGGTGATGGGGCGACACTTTGCGTCTTTCACCGGGGCGTGGGCGCCACCGGTGGACATACCGGAAGGTTTCGTAGGAGCGGGCGATTGCGGCGTTTGCGGATTCGAACGAGGGGGCCGCTGTTCGAATGCTGCGGGGGCGGAGAACAAAACCAGGAGGAGCGAGGCAAAAAAGGCGGTGCGCCAATTCGAATGATGCGGGGAGTGCGTGTTCATTTGCCGGCTGCGGGTACGGGAGGTTCGTCGACTTGCAAGATTTGGTCGGCGCGGACGTTCTTCAGCGTTTGAAGAATGCCGCTGGGCCAATGGATTTCGATGGATTGCGCGGCGGATTCGGCGCCGAGGCCGAAGTGCACGCGCTTGTCGCTGGAAGAAAGATAGCTGCCCGCGGTGGTTACGGTGGCGAATTGGGCGCCGTTTGCGGTGACGAGTTTGACTTCGGCGCCGATGGCGTCGCGGTTGCTCTTGTGGCCGACGAGCTTCAGCGTGAGCCAATGATTTTGCGTTGGCGTTTCGTTGTGAAGAATGTAGACGGGGCCGTCGTTTGAGGTGACGACGGCGTCGAGGCGGCCGTCATTATCGATGTCGCCGACGGCCATGCCGCGGCCAAGCCAGGACCGCTGAAAAATGGGGCCGGAATCCGCGGAGACATCCACGAACTCTTTGCCGGTGTTTCGAAGAAGAAGCATCGGTTCGCGATAGCGGAGATTTGGGTAGTTCAGTTCAACCGTGTCCAGGTCGTGGCCCTGCGCGACAAGGAGATCTTTCCATCCATCGTTGTCGTAATCCAGAAATCGAACGCCCCATCCGGAGTGCAGCATGGTGGCACGCGCAATTCCCGCGCTGAAGCTGGCATAGGCGAAACTGGAGTCGCCATTGTTTTGGTAGAGCGCGTAGCGCTGGTTGGCTAGATCCGTGATGATCAGGTCCGGCCAGCCGTCATTGTTATAGTCGGCGAAGTCGACGCCCATGCCGGCGTAGGTGCGGCCGTCACCGTCAACGGCAACTTGCGAGAGCAGGCCGACTTCTTCGAAAGTTCCGTCGCCTTTGTTGTGATAGAGGAATTCGACCATGGAGTCGTTGGCTACGAACAAATCGATATGTCCGTCGCGATCGAAGTCCGCAATGGCGATGCCGAGGCCCTTGCCCGGTTTCGAAAGACCGATTTTCTGCGAGACCTCAGTAAAGTGGCCGTTGCCGTCATTGTGGTAGACCAGGGGCGCGATCGGCCGAAAAAGGTCGGGATGACAGTACGAACGAAAACCTTCTTTGTGCTCGCCGCACCAGATGTCGTCGAAATCCCATTGGAGGTAGCGGAGAACCACCAGATCGAGCAGGCCGTCATTATCCAAGTCTACCCAGGCGGCGCTTGTTGACCAACCGCTGCCGCCGACGCCTGCCTTTTCCGTGACGTCGGTGAAGGTGCCGTCGCCATTGTTGTGATAGAGCTTGTTGCCGCCATAGGCCGTGACGTAAAGATCCTCGAAGCCGTCGTTATCGTAGTCGCCCACGGCGACTCCCATGCCGTAGCCGACGCCCTGCAATCCGGCCTTCTCGGTCACATCTTCAAACGTGCCGTCTTGTTTCTGGTGGAAGAGGCGATTCCAATATTTCGGCCCGGTTTTCTGGGGGATGCTGCCTTTGGGCGTTGGATCGGTGAGAGGAGCGCCATTCACAAGAAAAATGTCGAGACGGCCGTCGTTATCGTAGTCAAAGAGGGCTACGCCCGCGCCCATAGTTTCAGGCAGGTAATGCTTCGGCGTGTGAGAAGACATGTATTGGAACTTAAGTCCCAAGGCGGTGGCGGCATCCGTGAACTTGCCTGGGAGTGGTTTGGGTTGATCTGGAGGCTTCGCCGATTGTTGCGCAGGAAGGGCGACCACAGCGAGCGCGAGCAGGAAAAGTCCCGAGAGAATTCGCATAAGCAACCCATAGTACAGCATGAGAGAAAACTCGTCCTCGTGGGCTCCGATCTTGCGGTCCCTGAGCCGGGGAAGGATTGGAGTTATCTGTAAGCATATGAGTTGCTTGCGCGGGAAGGTTCAAATGACACCAAAGTGGATTGACAGTGCCTTAGCTGGTCGTGAAGAGTGATTAGCTCATTTCGAATGCTCCTGCAGAGCGATCGGTTCCAGGATTGACGGAGAAACCATGAGAAATCTCGTTGCAACTGCCCTGCTCGCTACCTTTATGTCCGGCGGAGTCTGCTTCGCGCAGACGAAGGAGCCGCCGGACCCGTACAAGCCAATTCTCGACCGAATGGAATCATTGCAAACCGTGTCGCTGCCGGAGTGGCGCTACCACGAGGACTTGGCGCATCCCGAGGATCCCAGCTTGAATGACGCGGATTGGCCGACGGTGAAGACCAGAGAGGAATGGAAGACCGGGGCGCGCGTGCTGCGCCGCCTGATCGAAATCCCGGAAAAGTTAAATGGGTACACGGTTCGCGGCGCGCGAGTGAAACTCGAACTTCTGTTTACAAGCAACGAATCCATGACGATTTCGGTTTTTTCGAATGGCTCGCTCGTGGAGCGCGGCGACGAGGATATGCAGCAGCCCATCCTGCTCACGGAAAACGCGCAACCTGGCCAAAAATTCTTGATTGCGGTGCGCGTGGATAACGCGGCCGTGGGCACGCAGATGTACCGCAGCCAGCTCAACCTGGAGGCTGCACCCGACCGGCCGGATCCGAGTATCCTGCGCGAAGAGATATTGTCCGCGCGGCCGCTCGCAGCGGCGTTTCCCGATGGCAAAGCGGAACGCGAAGCGCAGATCGACGCGAGCGTGAAGGCGATCGACTTCGCGGCTCTGGACCGCGGGGATCAATCGGCATTTGATAATTCACTGCGTCAGGCGCAGGCAAAACTTAAGGTACTCGATCCCTGGTTGAAGCAATTCACGATTCGCGCAGCGGGCAACTCGCACATCGATATGGCCTGGCTGTGGCCATGGACGGAAACCGTGGAGGTGGTGCGGAATACTTTCCGCAGCGCACTCGACCTGATGCGCGAATATCCTGATTTCAAATTCACGATGTCTTCCGCGCGCGCTTACGTCTGGATGGAAGAAAAGTACCCGGACTTGTTCAAAGAAATTCAACAGCGCGTGCGTGAGGGCCGCTGGGAAGTCATCGGTGGCATGTGGGTCGAACCGGATTTGAATATGCCGGGCGGCGAATCCCTAGTGCGGCAGATCCTTGTCGGCAAACATTATTTCCACGACAAGTTCGGGATCGACGTGAAGATTGGCTGGAATCCGGACTCGTTCGGCTACACCTGGCAGCTGCCGCAGATTTACAAAAAATCAGGTATCGACTATTTCGTGACGCAGAAACTGATGTGGGCGCACGAGTTCACAACGTTTCCTCACAAACTTTTCTGGTGGGAAGCGCCGGACGGCAGCCGTATCCTGACTTATTTCCCGCATAATTACGCGGATGGAATCGATCCCCGACAAATGGCCACAAATCTTTCGATATGGCTCCCGTCGCTCTACGGCACGGACGCAAAGCAGCAATCGGAGATGCTGCATCTCTATGGCGTTGGCGATCACGGCGGCGGACCGACCCGAACCATGCTGGACAACGCAGCGCGCTGGATGAAATCCGACGTCGTTTATCCCAACATCCGCTTCAGCACGGCCAAATCTTTCTTTGACGACCTGGAGAAAAAACTCCCCACGATGAAGGTGCCGACATGGCGCGATGAGCTCTATTTCGAGTATCACCGCGGGGTGCAAACCACGCAGGCCGAAACCAAGAAGCGTGTTCGCAGCACGGAAGAATTGCTCTTGAATGCCGAAAAATTCTCCGCGCTCGCCACTCTCTACGGGCGAGCGTATCCTGCCGAAGAATTCCAGCGGGGCTGGAAGGATCTGCTCTTCGACGATTTCCACGACATCCTGCCGGGGTCGGGCATCGCCGTAAATTATCTGGACGCCAAGCGTAATCTCGAAGACGTCAGCCGCGTTGGGCGCGGAATTCTTGACGGTTCCCTATCGGAAATTGGCGCGCGCATCAATACGACTGGGCCAGGCGTTGCGGTCGCGGTGTTCAATTCGATGTCCTGGCCGCGCAATGAGGTGGTGGAAGCCGATGTTCAGTTGCCCGCAGCGGCGGCAGCCGTTGAAGTGGTTGACGCTGCCGGAAAGCCGGTTGCATCTCAGGTTCTTGCGATCGACGGTGCCACGCATCGCGTCCGGCTCTTGCTGAAAGCAAATGTTCCCGGGCTTGGGTACCGCACGTATTACGTTCGCGGTGCCGCAAAACATGCAACTGGACAATCCGAACTAAAAGCTTCCGGTGCAGCGCTCGAAAACGATCTCGTGCGGCTGAAACTGGACCCGCAAACCGGGTGCATGACGAGTCTTTTTGATAAACGCAGCAATACCGAGACGCTGGCACCCTCGGAAACCGACACGGGAGGGCCCACGCAATCCGTATGCGGAAATCTATTGCAGACTTTCCGGGACAAACCCAAGCAGTGGGACGCTTGGAACATCGACGCCGATTTTGAAAAGGAGCACTGGGATCTGGATCATGCTGACGAGGTCAAGCTTGTCGAGAACGGGCCTCTGCGCGCAATCCTGCGCGTGAAAAATCATTTCCAGAATTCCACGTTCGTGCGCGACATCACGATTACTGCGGGCTCCCCGCGCGTGGACGTGAACATGACAGCCGACTGGCACGAGAAACACATTCTGTTGAAAGTGGCGGTGCCCTCAAGCGCCCACAACGAGAAAGCCGCGTTTGAAATTCCCTACGGTTCAATTGAACGCCCGACGACGCGCAATACTCCCGCTGAAAAAGCGCAATTTGAAGTGCCGGCGCTGCAGTGGGCGGATATTTCGGACGCTACGCACGGCGTCAGCCTGCTGAACGATTGCAAGTACGGCTACGACGCGAAAGGAAACGTCCTGCGGCTCTCGCTGCTGCGCTCTCCGGAATGGCCCGATCCTCACGCCGACGAGGGGCGCCATGAATTCACCTATTCGCTTTATCCTCACGGTGGAACGTGGCGTGATGCCTTGACGGTGCGGCGCGGATATGAACTCAACTATCCGCTTCTCGTGAGGCAACTCGACAGGCACGAAGGAGAACTCAAGAACGAATATTCTTTCCTGGAGGTTCAACCGGAAAATGTTGTCTTGACGGCCACGAAAAAGGCAGAGGATGATGGCGCGCTCATTCTGCGGTTTTATGAGTGGGCCGGAAAAGAGTCGGACGTAAAGTTGCGGCTTCCGTCTGGCGCTCAAGCCGTTTCCGAGACCGATCTCATAGAGCGACCCGTGGCGGAACTTTCCTTACAAGACGGGACAGTGACCGTCCACACAAAGCCGTACGAGATCAAGACCATCCGCGTCCGCTTCACATCCAAGTCTCCAGCGCAATCGGACCAGAGCCGCTGAGAATGAACGCCAATCTCACGAGAGCCGCCGTCGTTGGCGCACTGGGTGGCCTGCTCTTCGGTTTCGACACCGCCGTTATCTCCGGCACCACGCATTCGCTCACGATCGCATACGGGCTGAGTTCCAGGGAACTCGGCGTTACAGTCGCCATGGCTCTTCTCGGCACGATCGTCGGAGCGATGTCCGCGGGCATTCCCGGCCAAAAATGGGGAGGGCGAGAGACACTGCGCGTCCTGGCAATCTTTTACGTGGTCTCGGCTTTGGGATGTGCCGTCGCTTGGAACTGGCACGCGCTCCTTGTCGCGCGCTTCATCGGAGGCCTGGCCATCGGCGGCTCTTCCGTCCTCGGGCCCGTTTACATCGCCGAACTGGCTCCTGCCAAGTTACGAGGCCGCCTCGTCGGCCTCTTTCAAATCAATATCGTCATCGGAATTCTGTTTGCTTATTTTTCAAACTATTGCATCGCTCGCATGGGACTTGGCGCCGCCGAGTGGCGCTGGCAGTTCGGTGTCGCTGCTGTACCGGCCGTGCTCTTTCTTGCGCTGCTCTTCGGCATTCCTCCCAGCGCCCGTTGGCTGGTCACGCAAAACCGCGTAGCTGAAGCACGCGCGGTGCTTCAGCTAATGGGTGCGGAGAATCCTGAGAACGAGCTTGGCGAGATCGTCGGCTCCATCCATCTCGAACGCTTGCAGACCTCGGAACCGCTCTTTGCCTGGAAGTACCGGTTCCCCATTTTTCTCGCGATCTCCATTGGCATGTTTAACCAGCTCTCCGGCATCAATGCCATACTCTATTATTTGAATGACATTTTTGCCGCGGCGGGCTTCAGCAAAATGTCCGGCGAATTGCAAAGCGTAGCTATTGGCGGCATGAATCTCGCCGCCACACTGTTGGCAATGACCGTCATTGACAGGATTGGACGAAAGACTCTCTTGCTCATTGGGTCGGTGGGGACGGCGGCTTGCCTTGCTGGCGTCGCCAGGGTTTTCTTCACGCAGAGCCACCAAAGTTACCTTCTATGGCTGCTTGTGGTGTACATCGCCTTTTTTGCCATTTCGCAAGGTGCGGTGATCTGGGTGTATATCGGCGAGGTCTTTCCCAATCGCGTGCGCGCCAAAGGACAAGCGCTTGGCAGCTCTTCGCACTGGATCATGAACGCCATCATTGCCTACACTTTTCCGCAGCTTGCAAAATCTTCAGGCGCATATCCCTTCGTTTTTTTCGCTGCCATGATGGTTGTGCAGTTCTTCGTCGTGCTGTCCTTCTATCCTGAAACCAAAGGCGTCACCCTCGAGCAGTTGCAACATCGCTTTGGCATTGAATGACGCTTCCTATGATTGAATCGTGGATCAAGAGACCGGGCATTTGCCCGGCGGTCGTGCCCCCGGTTGGCCGCAAACGAAGGATCTGAGACCTTGAACACGACTCCTCCATTGATGCTCGGCGTGGACATTGGCGGTACAAAGGTTGCTGCGGGGCTAGTGGATGGGTCGGGCGCCATCCTCCATCAGCTGCGGGTTCCGATGATGGCAACGCAGGATGCGATGGCTGGTTTCGCAGCAGTTGAAAATGCTATCAATGCCGTATTCGCGGCGCGGCCCGATGCGCGCTCAGTGCTGGCAACGATTGGAATCTGCTCGCCGGGTCCCCTCGATCCGCGAACCGGCGTTGTCATCAATCCCCCAAACCTGCCTTGCTGGCAGAACTTCCCGCTCGCCGCTGCGGTCCAGCGTGTTTTTGGGATTCCGGCGCGCGTGGACAACGACGGAAACGCCGCGGCGCTTGCCGAAGCCATCTGGGGCGCTGGGGCCGGTTACCGTCGCGTCTTTTACACCACGCTGGGCACAGGCATAGGAACTGGAATCGTGTTTGACCAGCGAATCTACCACGGCCGCACCGGAAGCGCGGCGGAAGGCGGCCATGTCACGATCGATTATCGCGGACCGCGATGCGGATGCGGAAAGCGCGGGTGCATCGAAGTGCTCTGCTCCGGTCCGGCAATCGCGCGAAGAGCCCGCGCGCTCCTGGCCGAGCCCAGTCGTGAAGCTTCGATCATGAGGACCCTTTCCGGCGGCAATCTGGAAAGGGTGCAGACAGAAACGGTCGCGGAAGCTTTTCGTCAGGGAGATTCGCTCGCCGCTGAGGTGCTCAAAACCACGGCGGATCTGCTCACGGTCTGGCTGGGGAACGTGATTGATCTCCTCGAACCAGATGCAATCATCTTCGGCGGAGGCCTCGCGGAAATCATGGGCGCGTTTTTCGGGCGCATCCGGAAGGAGCTGCCGCATTGGTCCATCAATCGACGCTGCGCGGAAACTCCTTTGCTCGTTGCGAAATACGGCTCCGATGCGGGAATTGCCGGCGCTGCGGCCTTATGTGGCATTTGAATACAGCACAATCTGTGTGGTCCCGCCATTTCTCATCCAACCAAGTCGCGGGTTCATGAAAATCGCGCTACCGAAAAGATTCTGTCCAATATTCCGACACTTTTGACACTTTAGTTGAGTCCATTGGCCGGGCCAGTTTCGTGTTCGTTCATTGCTCTCGTGCAAGTTCGTTTGTCCCAGACTGCGTATCGCTAAGCGTGCTGAGCAGTTATCTCGCCCCGATAAATCAACCAAAGTTGCTGATCCGCTTTGGAAACGTGCGTGCATTAGCTTAGCCGATTCAGAAGCGTCGGTTGGCGGTCAGCAACTCTGTTCAGAAGATTTGTGTGAAGACGGTTTGTCCGCAGGAGCCTTGTCCAGATGTGGCAGGCAGAGGCGAAATCTGTCAGGCCAAGATCCGAAGGAGAAGATGATGGGAACGTTGCGATTGTTAAACCGATCTCTAGTTCACGGCAGTTCGCCAGCGTCATGCAGTGTGGCGCTCTGCATTTTGTGTTTGATTGTTCCAGCATTTGCCCAAGGTCAAGATCCGGTTGCTTCCTTGCCGACTGCACCTTCCCCCACGGCGACTGCCGGGACGTCGCAGGCGAACGCGCCTTCTGCTACGGCACCTGTCGGGACGTCGAACTCGGTAGACCACTCATTGACATTTGGAGAGCGAGTCCATGTTTACCGGCGTTCTGTTCTTAACCCCGAAACCATCGTTGGGCCTGCCGTCAGTGCCGGCATTAATCAAGCGCGGAATAGTCCGTCAGGCTGGGGGCAAGGGGCTGAAGCATATGGGGACCGATTTGGTTCGGCTTTCGGCAGGAATGTGATCTCCAAAACAATAACGTTCGGCTTTGCGGCTATTGATGGCGAAGACCCCCGTTATTTTCGCTCGGAAGACCGAAGCATCTGGGGTCGCACCAGGCACGCAATCGTCTCGACCTTCGTGTCACCCACCGCCAGTGGCCATCACCTTCCAGCGTTCTCACACGTTGCCGGCAGTTACGGTGCGGCGTTCATTTCCAACGCCTGGTATCCGGACCATCAAGCAAACGCCGCCGATGCTGCGAGACGGGGCTCGATCTCGTTTGGTGTGAGTATCGGGTTGAATCTATTGAGAGAATTTGTGCCGCATTTCAATAGCATCGCGCCTAAATAAATTTCAGATGGCGTGAGACTCAGCGACTTGCAGACGACGCGCGCTCGACTACGGCATTCGTGAACTCGAGCGGGGAGTTTCGGGCCGGCGACCAAATAATACGTCAAGAAGGATGAGGCCGGCGCCAACGGCGATTGCAGAGTCGGCAACGTTAAAGGCGGGGTATCGGTAGGTGCCAAACCACACTTCGAAGAAGTCCGTCACCGCGCCGTGAACGATCCGATCGGTGACATTGCCAGTGGCGCCACCGAGCAATAGGGCGAAACCTGCAGCAGCCATCGCGTTGCCGCTCTGGCTGGTGACCAGCAGCCAAGCAAGCACGGCGATGATCGCGATCGAGCCCAAAATCAAAACGACGCGCGTGGCGGTGGAGGCGGAATCCGACAAGATGCCGAAAGCGATGCCGGGATTGCGGCTGTGTACGAGATAAACGAAGTTGTGGATTAATTCGTGGCGCCAGCCTTCGACCGTTTGCGATTCGAACCAGGCTTTGGTGGCGCGGTCGAGCAGAACGACGGCGAGCGTTAGCCAAAGCCAGCGAAGTCTTGTTGGGAACGTCAACTTTTTTCTCCTACTTTTGCGCCACGGAGTAAGTAGCCTACCTCGATCGCAAAGGCGCACAGCCTAAAGGCTGTGCCACGGACGCCGTCGCATCAGGCGTGCTCCGTTTTGTGCATACTTTCAATTTCGGCGAGGGCTTCGGAGCAGCGCTCGCAGACGGTCGGGTAACGCGAGTTTTCGCCGACGCGCTTCGAATAATTCCAGCAGCGCTCGCATTTCGCGCCGTCGGCACGCTCAATCTTAATCGCCAAGCCCGGCAATGTTTCGGCTGGAACGGATGCGGCGATGGCGGATGGGTGGATCACGACTTGTGAAACGATGAAGAGCGCGGGGAGAACCGACTGTTTTTCTTCGAGCAACTTCTGCAAGCCCGCCGCTTCGGGCCCGGCGTGCAGATGGACTTTCGCTTCGAGGCCGCCGCCGATGATTTTGGCGGCGCGGGCTTGTTCGAGAGCCACCAGCACGGCGGAGCGCACCTGCGCGAGCCGCTCCCACTTTTCAGCAGAGTCTTTGGCGATTCCGCAAGCGAGTGCGTCCGCCTCCGGGAATAACGTCATGTGTACGCTTTCGGCTTCGCCCGGGGCATTCGGCAAATACTTCCAAATTTCCTCAGCGGTGAAGACAAGAATCGGTGCGGCCAGGCGGACCAGGGCGCTGCTGATCTTCCACACCGCGGTTTGTGCGGAGCGGCGCGATTTATTTCTGGGCGCCTTGGTGTACAGGCGATCCTTCAGCACGTCGAAATAGAATGCGCTGAGGTCCACAACGCAATAATCGTGGATCGCGTGGTACACGCGGTGGAATTCGTAATTCGCATACCATTCGCGGCACTCCTTCACCAGCTCGGCGGTGCGGTCTAACATCCAGCGGTCGATTTCCTCGAGTTGATCGTTCGAAAGCGCATCGTGCGAGGGATCGAAATCGCCAAGGTTGCCCAGGGCAAAGCGGAATGTGTTTCGAATCTTGCGATACGCTTCGCTGAGCTGCGTCATCACGCGCTCGCTCATTTTTACGTCGGCTTGATATTCCACCGAACCGACCCAGAGTCGAAGCAAATCCGCGCCCCACTTTTCACAAATTTCAATGGGATAGAGCGTGTTGCCGAGCGATTTGGACATCGGCCGGCCATGTTCGTCGAGCGTCCAGCCGTGGGTGACTACGCCTCGGTACGGAGAAGCGTCGCGCACGCCCGTCGCAACGAGCAACGAACTGTGGAACCAGCCGCGATATTGATCGGGGCCTTCGAGGTAAACGTCTGCCGGCCACTCGGCGCCCTTCAGCACAGACAGATTCGAAGAACCCGAATCGAACCACACGTCCAGAATGTCGTTTTCTTTGCGCCATTTTGTTGCGCCGCAGGAGCAGGTCGTGCCGGCGGGCAGCAATTCTTCCGGCGTGTGCTGGTACCACGCGTCCGCGCCTTCTTTTTCGAACCACTTCACGACATTGCGCAGCGCCTTAAAATCTTCAAGGCGCGTCCCGCACGCATCGCAATAAAAAACGATGATCGGCACGCCCCAGAAGCGCTGGCGCGATACGCACCAGTCCGGGCGCTTCTCAATCATTTCGTACATGCGGTCTTCGCCCCACGCCGGGAACCACTTCACCTGGTGAATCTCTTCGAGCGCTTCCTGCCGCAGCGTTTTTTCTCTTCCGTGCGCGGCCTGGTCCATTTTGATGAACCACTGTTCCGTGGCGCGGAAAATCACCGGATTGTGGCAGCGCCAGCAGTGCGGGTAGCTGTGCTTGTACTCGTGGTGGCCCAGCAGGGCGCCGCGATCAGCGAGAAGTTTCACGATGATCGGATTCGCGGTGAACACATCCTTGCCCTTGTATTCGGGCAAGCCTTCGAGATACACGCCCTTGTCGTCAATCGGCGCGTAAATCTCCAATCCATATTTCTGCCCGGAATAAAAGTCGTCGGCGCCGTGGCCAGGAGCCGTATGCACGATGCCGCTGCCTTGATCGAGCGTGACGTAATCGGCGAGAATGCCGGGCACCTGAATCGGCACGAAGGGATGCTGAAATTTCATCCCCTCGAAATCGCGCCCCTTATACATGGCGCGCACGCGAGCTTCCTTGATACCGCACTCGGCTTGCAGGGCCGCAACGCGATCGGCGGCCAGCAGCAGCGCGCCCCTTTCGGTTTCCACGACGGCGTATTCGAAATCCGGATGAAACGCGAGCGCACGATTGTGAGGAATCGTCCAGGGCGTGGTCGTCCAAATCACTGCGCTGACGTCGCTCCCAATTTTCGCAGCATCCCCTTTGCCGCCGCCCACGACGCCAAACTTCACCCAGATAGACGGGCTCGTGTGGTCTTCGTACTCGACTTCCGCCTCCGCCAGCGCGGTGCTGTCAACGAGGCACCAGTAGACCGGCTTCCGCCCGCGGTAGACGTAGCCCTTTTCCATGAAATCGAGAAACGCGCCAGCGATGGTCGCCTCGTACTCATGGCTCATCGTCAAGTAAGGATCGTTCCACCGGCCGAAAATGCCCAGGCGCTTGAAATCCTTCTTGTGCTGCTCGACGTAGCGCACGGCGAATTGGCGGCACAGCTTTCGAAACTCCGCCGGGGGCACTTTTCCTTTTCCGCCCAGCTCTTTTTCCACCTGAGTCTCAATCGGCAGGCCGTGGCAATCCCACCCCGGCACGTAGGGAGCATAGTGCCCCGCCATGCTCTTGGTCTTTACGACCAGATCTTTGAGGATTTTGTTCAGCCCTGTTCCCAGGTGAATTTCGCCGGTGGGATATGGTGGCCCGTCATGCAAAACAAAGAGCGGCTTGCCCTTGCGCGTCTCCAGGATGCGCTCGTAGATGTTCCCCCCGTGCCATGCTTCGAGCTGCTGTGGCTCGTTCTGAGGCAGGCCGGCTTTCATCGGAAACTCCGTTTTCGGCAAGTTCAGCGTTTTCTTCAGTTCGAGTGGTTCGGCCATGATTAGAGCGCTTGTAAATCCCTTCTATGCCGTCCTTTTGTACAGGTATACGGCGGGAAACATCGGAAAGCAGTGTAAGCACGTATGTTACAATGAATGACAGTCGGTGTCAGCCGCTTGAGGAGCGCAACCTTTCCCGGCCTGCGTGAATCATACCGGTAGGGACACCCAACTCGGGGAATCTGCGTCTAATTGAAGAGGTATACGGTGCCGGGTAAATTAATCAATCTTCTGCCACCTGAAATCACAAGGGCCAAAGTGTCTGCCGCAGGCCCTGAGCCCGCGGTTCCAGTACCAGCGTCTGCTGTGCCAAAATTCGCTAAGCCCGATATTCTCATCCCCGACAATTTTTGGTCCAACCTGAAGCAGTTCCTGACGGAGCGCCCCGTCAAGGTGCGCGAGCGCAAGGATGCGCCTTTCACACAGACATCCTTCGGTACCGGCGTCGGCGATAACCTGAAGGATTTTTTCAGCTCCGGCCCGGCACCTAAGGGACCGGTGAACAGCAGATTGGCAGTAGCCTGGGGATCGAATTTTGGCGGCTTCAGCACCCGCCTCAAGGAATTTTTCTCGCCACCGAAGCAGGCGCCCTTGCCCTTCGCCGTAAAGCCGGTGAAAGTGAAGGAGATCTGGTCGAAGGATGAAAACTTCGGCTGGAGCCAGGCAATCGCATTTGGTTTGCACGGTGGCGTGATCTTGTTGCTGCTCATCCCGGTCTTCTGGAATGTCCTGCCTGTTTCCACCCAGGCAAAGAACAAAGGGATCGACATCACGCCGCTGGACATTTCCCCGTATATCTCGAAGCTGCCTGCGGGCGCCGACAAGGCCGGTGGCGGTGGCGGTGGCGGTGACCGTTCGCAGTTGCCTCCGACGAAGGGTCGCGCTCCGAAATTCAAGTACACGCAGTTCACTCCTCCGGAAGCGACGCTCAAGAACCTGAATCCCAAGCTGCCGATGGATCCTTCGCTGCTTGGTCCGCCCGATTTGAAGGTGGCCAACCCGCCGCTGACCAACATGGGCGATCCGCTGGCGGCATCCGTGAATTATTCCGGTGGCCCAGGCGGTGGCGGTGGTATCGGCACAGGTGAAGCTGGCGGTATCGGCAGCGGCTCGGGTGGAGGTCTTGGCCCCGGCGAAGGCGGCGGCACGGGCGGCGGCATGTTCCGCGCCGGCGTGAACGGCGTCGGTTCCCCAGCTTGTATCTACTGTCCGCAACCGGAGTACTCCGACGAAGCGCGCAAGGCGAAGTATCAGGGAACCGTGTTGCTCGACGTGACGGTTACCGCTGATGGCCGCGTACTCAACCCACAGGTTTTGAAAGGGCCGGGTCTCGGGCTGGAAGAAAAAGCCATGGCGCAAGTGAAGAATTGGAAGATGCGCCCCGCAATTGGTCCCAACGGCAAGCCGGTAAATTGCCGCGTGCAGATCGAAGTCACGTTCCACCTCTACTAGAGCGCGTCTCACAATTGACGCCGAAAAGTATTGCGGGGCAAGCGGATATCCGCGCCCCAGGGGCCCTCTTTGCGCTCGGTGTTGAGTCTTTCTTCTTCGAGTGATCTCCCTCCGGATCCTTCGCGTACAAGCTATCTGCTGCGCTTCCCTTCTGATCCCTCGTTCGCCGCCGGTATCGTCGAGGAGTCTGGCCAAATCTGAGTAGGGCCAGGGGCGGATAGGCCGAGTCTGATGTTCCGGAATGATTCCTGTGC
>Ga0209648_10000703_pt1 | contig 26113 bp, 20 predicted proteins | sample GraSoi2013_115cm_FD_185830 | JGI IMG/M metagenome (GOLD analysis project Ga0209648, IMG submission 185830) | Grasslands soil microbial communities from the Angelo Coastal Reserve, California, USA - Sample 9_17_2013_115cm (SPAdes) (version 2) | ecosystem: Environmental > Terrestrial > Soil >... | reverse complement strand
GCCGCCAGCCGATGTCGACGCCCAACGGCCGCTTTCACCTTATCTACAACGGCGAGATCTACAACTATCGTGAACTTCGCACCGAGCTCAAGAGCTTGGGGCACACATTCCATACAGCTTCCGACGCTCGGGTGCCCCACTCTTCCTCCGAAGCGGCTTTGGGTTTTTCCGCTTCGGAGGAAGGGTGGGATTTCGATGCACTAACCTTCACATCCAAAAAGCACGGCCACCTGGTCCAATCATCTTGGTCCGTTGCTTCATCGTCGAAGGCTCCGTCATGTAACGACTCAACACTACCCGAGCGGTTTGGTCAAGACCGAGCACCACGTTCCCGCCTAATACGATAGCTATCGCGCAGGCAAATAAGTCGCAACGTCGCAATGCTTATGACTCCGTCCTCGCCACGACGGGAAACGATGCCAACTCCGATGGCTTCCGCACATAACACGCAAACGCGGAAATCAAGGAGAGACAATCAGTCTAGGCTGACATCGAAAACGCGCACCCAGCCGGCCAGGAAAACCCATCGCCAGATCAAGAACGCCGTAGAAGTCGAGTTATCGTTTGACTGAACACCCTCCCAAATCTGGCGCACTCGACGCGGCTCGAAGAACGGAAGGCGCTCCAATTCGGCTATGTTCTTGTCCACCCAGGGAGCCAGCTCAACAAGCCATTCTCTGATCGGGACTGGAAAACCGTACCTTTCCCTGCGCGCCAGGATCGCGTCAGGAACAAGGCCGCGCATGGCCGCACTCTCGAGCGACTTCATTGGTTGATTTGGTGTAACCAGGTATTCCGCGGGCAGCGAACCAACGAAGTCCTGAAGCTCCGGGGTCAGCAACGGCATGCGGTTCAGTATCGAGCACGCGGCGGAGTTACGGTCCTCAAGTCGAAGCATGGGAAGACCAAAGTTGTCTGGGCTACTAACCGCGTCGAGTTCGACCCAGTCTTTCTTAAGCCAATCGAGCTTGAGCCAATCGAGACGCGGGGGCCGGCGAAGTCGCCTCAAAAGCTCTTGCCCGCGCTCTGGAATCGCAATTCTGGCGGCGGCAACGGCAAGCCGTCGGATACTGCTCTCAGGAAGGCGAGCGCCTGCTCGTAGTGTCGTTGCGGCTGTTCTCCATTGACCGCAGCGAGCTTGCGCCATCACCGCTCTCAACAGCTGGTCAGTTGAGGTAGTAAACATCGTATCGCCGCCCTGACCGCTGAGCATCACCCTTACCCCGTCGTCTTGCGCCGCTCGAAACACTTGCAGTTGAGCAAAGACTACGGGACTCGAAAAGGGCTCCTCCTGCAAGCAAACCAGAGAGTCAAAACGCACCGGCAAATCGTCCGCTGGGACACGAACCTTGTTGACGGGAACTCGCAAGCCCGCGGCCGCTAAATCCGCCCAGGCTTCCTCGCTTCGGGAGAAGGTCCCGCCCTTCACAATCGGCACGCAGGTGTACAGACCCAACGGTGCGCCCGGCTTCGCGCGCTCAAAAGCAGCCGCAACAAAAGAAGAATCGAATCCTCCGGAGAGAGCCGCTCCCACGTCATTGTGGCCGCCGGCTTCAGCCGCCACGGCGCGAATCACCAATTGCCTGACATGCTCAACGGCCTCATCGAATGTGAGTTTCGTTCGCGCTGAAACCACACGTCGATAACGGATTAGCGACGATTGTGCCGGCTTTTCAAGAGAAACCTCGAGGTAGTGGCCAGGGAGTACCTGCTCAACGCCCGCGAAGAAGGTCTCGGCGCCGTGTTCCATCACGTTGTACGCCAAGTACCGGTACAGGCTGGCACGGTTGGCCTTTCGGGCGACAGACGCCAATTCCAGCAGGGCGTTTATCTGCGATGCAAAAAACACTCCCCATCCATTCTCACGTGTGTAATAGAGCGGTCTGGTTCCAAAGGCATCCCGCGCCAGGATCAAACTCCGGCGGCGAAAATCCACGACTGCACAAGCAAAGCTTCCCGTGATTCGAGACAAGCAGTCCGGCCCCCATTGATCAAAGGCGGCACGCAAGACCTCGAATTGCGAAGTACTGGTCAGTTCATAACCTATAGTCTTCAGGTCGCGGATCAGCCCTGGCAGATTGTCGATGACGCCGTCGCAGGCAAGAAGTATTCGATCGTCTGCTTGCTCTGTGGCCTGCCTTCCTGTGGAGGCGTGACCTTCCTGCCGAATGTGACAGAACGCCAGCATTGCGTTAGCCAAGCCATCCGACGAATGTGACGTGGGGGAGGAATGCGGCTGTTTGGAAACTCGGTCGAGAGTCAACAGCGAATGCCCAAAACGGTCACAGAGAAGAATGTCTTGGTCGTCGAGGCCGCGATTTTCCAGAAGCCGCGTGGCGCGCACGATCCGGCCGACCTGTACCGGCCGCGGCGAATCACCAGCAAAACCGAAAATTCCGCTCATGATTAAGACTGCAGACGAAAGACGAAAGACCTATGCACTAGGATGCTCATCAGCAGATCTTGAAGGTGCGATGGCGCCTAGAGTTTCGTTCGAACTCGACGAAGTCCCGGCATACAACTGCCGCAACAGACGAAACGGTTGTACCAGCGTGCTAGTGAGAGTGGGCATCTTGACCTGGGTGAGACCGTATTCTGAAGGCTGTTCAGGGGCGTCCACTGCGGTTCCAAACATATGGTCCCAGATGCTGAGAGTGCCTCCAAAATTCTTATCGTAGAAGCGTGGATCCGTCGAGTGATGGAAGGAGTGGAACCTGGGGGTGACAAATATTCTGGAAAGCGCGCCGAACCGCCAAGTGATCCGGCTATGCAGCATAGTTGCTATAAAGTCGAACGATAGATAGAGGGGAAGCCAACTCATTGGGGATGCCCCAAACATTAAGAGCGGAATGAACCTGATCGTATTGGAAACAAAGAAATCCACGGGATGGAAGCGGGAAATTGTCGCAAAGTTCAATTGCTCCTGCGAATGATGTGTGGAGTGGAAAGCCCACATGAAACGCCATTTATGTTGAAGCCGGTGAGTCCAGTACTCGCAGAAGTCCACAGCTACAAACCAGAGTACCCCGCGCGCGATCGGATGGAGGTCATTCACGAAGCTGAGCTGCAAGAAAGCGAGCTTCGTGCTGAGGAAACTGAATAGCGCTGCTATGAACAAGAGGTTGTTCAGCCCGCTCCGGTAGTAAAACCAATACGCCATGTCTTGCATGAATCCACGGCTGCGATACTGCTCCGTTGTCCCTCCTGACGCTCGTTCCAAAAGGTAAATAACGAAATAGTAAACAACTCCCAATGCCAACGCGCGAACGCATCCACTGGCCACGCCGCGTAAGAAAGCTGAATGAAGAAGGGATTCCGTTAGGTACCGTAACATCATAGGAGGATTAGCTTGGTGTACACTACGGCAACACCTTCGGTCAATGTGAACCTACACCTAGGGCCCAGGATACCCCTTAGGATTAAGCAACTCAGTCAAAAGGATTAAGCAAATCGGCCAATTGACGGGCTGTCTCATCGAGAACTATAGTGCGCTTAGTATCGATAAAAGCCCAGCTTATGGAACCTAAAATTTCTCGTAATCCGTCAGCAGATTTTGCGCCCATGAAGAATGAAAGCATCCTTTTTCATCCTAAGACCAACCAGTTCTGCATGCTGAACGCCAGTGCCACGTTCATTTGGAGCCAGCTCGAGCATCCTCGCACCGTTTCAGAATTAGCGGGCATGGTTTGCAATCATTTCGACGGCGTCAGTATTGCTGAAGCAGTTCGAGACGTGGAGCAGACGATTGATCAATTGATTTCTCTTGACTGTTTGACGTCGCAAGTCTAGTTCCCAGCGAAAATTGTGGAGGTCCCCCCTTGATCGAAAAGCCAAGGAAAGGTGAGTCGCAGATTGTCAACGATAATCAACCGAGACCAAAATACGAGGCTCCGCAAGTAAGGGTCATGACCGAGCAGGAAGTGTTGAGCGCGTTTCAAGTGACTGCCGCCGGAACACACATGTGGTGGGTCTAAATCTTCCGTGGTGGCAAATGGTAGCAACTGGTGGCGGCGCGCGCCAGAGATAGCAGCGGAGCTTTACCTTCCCTCGCCTACAGCAGACGCTGATTGGTATCGCTTTGGCCGTACATCCTTGGTCGTAGATTGCGAGGAACTCTCTTTCTCGCGACGGTTCAGAGATATTTTTGCGGAATGTGTCGTTGAGCCGGGCGGACACGAAACTGCGCGGGTGGATTTGCGGGTAAAGACGCTCTTGTCCGAGCCCGATTTACTGGCAATTTCGGTGACGCCCGCCCTGCCTGATGGCGTCACCTTCCTGCGTCAGTTGCTCCCTGAGCGCCGCTACACAGAGTGCGCCGGCATTCAGGAAGGATGGCGGATGTTGGCCATGCCGGAGGCTCCCGATGAGCCGGTGCTTGCCTTCGGACCATCGGAGATCCTTGTGTCGCGCAGTTATCCGTGGCAGAACGTGGTTGCGACGTACGCAATCAGCAGCGCCTTTCGGATGCAACCTGACCTCTTTCTGTTTCATGCCGCCGCCCTCGGAGTCTTTGGCAGAGGAGTCTTGCTTTCCGGACCCAAAGGAGCGGGGAAGACGACGTTGGCCCTGACGTTTGCGTCGCGTGATCACGCTTTTCTAGGCGATGAATGGGCGGCCGTTTCGACGTCGACCGGCGAGTTGCTGCCGCTGAGACGCGTAGCTTCCATTCGTCCTGGGCCGCACCCAAAGCGACTCGATGAATACTTGCAGAACCACGTGTGTCACGCGGAGGTTCTTCCCGATGGGACGGAAAGAGTGCGGGCCAGCGTGGGAGCGGCGTTTCCGCGAGCCCTGCCGCAGGCCGTGTCGCTGGATGACATTTTTTTCTTGCGCCGCTTCTCGCCTCGGCCGGCGGTTGAACCGTTTGCCCGTAACGGAAAAGAATGGCCGCCGGTTTCGCCATTGCTGGCGAGCGTTTGGGGTCATTCGCCGGGCAAGCGAGCGCTCGATCTGTTACGAACGCTAAACAACGCTCGCTGGTGGCACCTGGACGTGGGTGGATCGCCGGAGGAGACTACTGAACTCGTTGAGGAAACTATTAAGGAGACTTTATGGCACTGATCCTGCGAGAGAAAGCTGAATATCTGGCGACATTGCGCTGGTTGGAAGTGTTTCTGATGGAGACGCTAGCCAGCTGGGTTCCGACTACCCCGGAAATGGAAGTCAAGGTCCTTTTAGGACGTCACATCTGGGATGCCGCGCAACATGCAGATGCTCTGGGCAAGAGAACATTCGAGCTGCGAGCTCCGCTGCATTACACCCTGACGCCGCTTCCCCGCTACCTCCGTTTTATGAAGGAACTCGCGTCTGTCGAGGATACGACTGGCCGGATCCAGGCGATCTACGACGTAGTACTCCCAGGCTTTGCCGCAAGGTGCCAGCATTACCTGCGCAATTCGGACTCCTTATTGGACGAACCAAGCTTCCGAGTGGTCGAGGGTTCGCTGAACGACTACGCACGCATGCGGCGTGAGCGAGAGGAGGTGTGCAAAGAGATCAACGGAACTCTAGTTTTCGATTCCTCCCGAGCACGAGAGTGGTCGCGGCAGGAAAGTGCAATTAGCGATATCGTGGCCCACGGAAGTGGCTCGACGTTGGCGCCGGGGGTAGCGGTATGAGTGCCTCTTCCAAAAGAAAAAATGTTGCGGGCATAACGCTCTGCGCTGATCCAGCGCGCGAGCAATGCTTTCACGTCGCGCAAGACGACGCTGAGATGCAATCGTTCGAAGACTCGCTGTCAGAGGCCGCACGACGTGAGCGGCTTCATCGCCACATGAATAATGAGATGGGAGCGCTGGAGATCGCGGCCCAATGTTTGGCGGACTTTCCCGAATCGCCATGGGAGTTGCGCATGCAACTGGCGCGGCAAGCGTCTGACGAGAGCCGTCATGTGCGCGCGCTCTATCGCCGATTGCTGCAGCTCGGTGGCCGCAAGGGCGAGTTTCCCATTGGCAATTTCGAATGGGCCGTTACCAACATGTGTGACACCGTGGCCGGGCGGCTCGCCATTCAGAATCGCACTTTTGAAGCGGGCCAAATGGACTTGCTCGGCGGTTTGCGCAAGATCTGGCGGTCTTTAGGCGATGAAACGACCGCGGAAGTCTTGGAGCATATTCTCGCCGATGAAATCAATCACGTTCGTTTCGCCAACCAGTGGATCCGGAAGATGGTCCAAGGAGACAGAAGGCTTCTGCTGAAGGTTGCCAGCGCCATACGTTTTCTTGCCGATACCAATGCAGCCCTTTCCGCCGGACCGGAGGGAGGGCCCCCGGAATCATCGTTTGAGAGACATGCCAAGCTGGGGATCAATGTGGAGGACCGCCGCCACGCTGACTTCAGCGACGACGAAATCAACGAAATCCTGCGCCAGGCAGGCATGAGCTCGCTCGTTCGAAATTAGCACTCAGCACTCAGCATTCAGCGCTCAGTGGCCGAGCGTTTGAAGTCAGGGCCCACGCGCCCACCCGCACGAGAGCAAGTCAGAGCTGATTGCTGACTGCTGAATGCTCACTAAGCGAGGTACGGAGAATCCGATGAATACCAACGATGCTGTACTGGAAAAGAACGTCACGTTTGCGGCCGGACCGGCGCGCGATTCGCGTTTCGATGTCAAGGAGCAGTGGAAGGATTGCCTGAACTTGCCCGCCAGCCATCCGGACCGCGATCTCGAATTCTTTCACCGCCAAATGAACGAAGAGATTAACGGGCTCGAGAATGCGGCGCGCTCGTTGGCAGATTTTCCAGAAGCAGACTGGGGTGTGCGTATGTCAATTGCCCGCCAAGCGGCGGATGAAGCACGGCACGTCCTGATGTTTCGGCGGATCTTGGAGAAGCGCGGCGGTTGGTTGGGCCGGTACCCGGTACTGAACTTCCAGTACCGCATCATTACCAATATCGACAACCTGGTGGGCCGGCTGGCGGTGCAAAACCGGTCTTTCGAAGCCGAGGGCGTGGACGCCGTGGAGCCGGAAATCAAGAAGGCGCGAGAAAAAGGCGACGCCGAGTTGGCCGATCTGTTCGAGGCGCAACTCGCCGACGAAATAGGACATGTTCGCTTTGCCAACGAATACATTGCTCGCGTTTCCAAAGGCGATCCGGTCAATGTGATGCGTGTGGGTCGGGCGTTGAACTATGCCTCGGAAGCATTCTTGTGGGTCATGGGTCGGCAAGCGATCGAGAGTGTTGCTTACAACAGGAACGAGCAGGGTCGACTGGAAGCAGGTTTCAGCGCCGAGGAAGTGCGTTTTGCGGTTGAGGAGCGCAACTCCAGAAGAAAGACAAGAAATGCATGAGCATAACGCAATCCGCGGTCTTGCCGGCGCCGCAGTCGCTCCTGAATTGGCGACATCAACGCCAACCGCCGGCACAGTCTCGGCTGCGAAATACCGCGGCTGGATCGAGTCTCGCGCTTACGATCTCGCGCTGTTCACGCTCTCGCCGCTCGCCGGCCTGCTGATCGTCGCTTTGCAACGAATGACCAAGTTGGGCTCTGTTGCCGGCGTCATGGCAGTTTACTTTGTTGGGATTCCCCATTATCTCTCGACATTTACTTTTTATCTGGGGGATCAGAATCGAGATCACTACCGGCTGCGCTGGGCGGCGTTTTTCGCAGGCCCACTCATTATCTTCGGTTCGGTTCTGACGCTGCGTGTTCTGGATGTCGCCGGTATTGTCCAGTCCATCATTTTCACGTGGAACATTTACCATGTGTCTCTACAGAGCGCGGGTTTCCTTTCGCTCTATACGCGGCTGAACGGTGGAGAGCCGAAGGAAAAGCGTTGGGCGCAACTCATGATTTTGTCTGTGAACGCCACCATGGCTTTCTGGTTCCTGAGATACTTTTCACCCCTGTATGACCTGCTGGTTCGGGTTCACCCGTCGGCGCCAATAGCCTTGCGCTGGGTTTGCCTGGCGGCGGCGCTTGTCGCAGCAAGTGGCTACGCCTATCACTTGCTTCGGCGCGCGCGTCCACTGAGTGTGCCGGAACAAGCGTTTCTAATCTCCAGCCTATTACTCTTTCATCCCTATCTCTGGCTCCAGGATTACCTCCTTGCCACTATCGCGATGTTGATGGGGCACTTCATCCAATATCTCGGAATTGTGTGGCTCCTGAATCGCCGGAAGTATGCCCAGCAAGTGGCCGGGTCTCGAGCGCAACAATGGCTGGTAAGACTCAGCTCGCAACCGCGACTGCTGCTCACCAGCTTATTGGTTCTTGGTGGAATTTTTCTTTTGATCGACCGAGGCAGCCGCCTTGTGGGCATGTATTTGAGCTACATAGTTGTCTGGAATTCCCTGGTGCTTATCCACTTCTATGTAGACGGGCTAGTGTGGGCGTTCAAGGATCGCTTCGTGCGCGATACGGTCGGCTCTTATCTGGTATTGGAATCTCACCTAACGTGAACGAGGTTGCTGCAGCCATGCCAACCACAACCCAGACCAGCTCGACGGGAGATCAATTGCTCGCCTTCGGAGCTCTGTTGGGACGGTCGGGCAAGATCATCGAGTCTGAGATTTCTGGAAGCAGCATGGGAAGCACTCTTCCGGCGGGGCGCCGAATCCGGATCCGCCCGTTGCTCCCCGATGAGTATCGACCCGGGCAGGTGGTTGCCTTCGTATCAGGCAATACAATTCTTGCGCACCGAATTATCTTTCGCAGCCGTCAAGGCGCGTTGACGCGAGGTGACAATCGGTCGTTGTGCGATTTGCCGGTCCCGTGGCGCTCCATTCTGGGCCTTGTGACAGAGAGCCAGGTGGGTGGGGAATGGCGTTCGCTGCCCGAGAATGTACCATCCGACCACCAGAAAGGGAGCAGCAGACGGATGGTTGAGATTCTGCTGCGCGTACCCATGCAAATTGACCTCCGACTGGCGCGCGGTGCCTTGCGAACTTTGATTTCGGTTGCACGCTGGCGCCAGCGCTTGGCGAGTGGAACCATATGGACTCGCGGAGGCTCGTGACGTGAACCCCCAAGCTGAAAACAACGCAGAACGAAGACTTCTTCTGGCTCTGCTTGGAAATCGCAAGGAGGCGATGGACAGGGCAGGTTTTGTGTCCCTTCTCAACGAAGTCAACTGGCAAATCTTTCTCGCCTTGACTTCCCAGGACCTCTACCCCTACATGGCCTCCCGACTGGAGCCCTACATCGACTGCATCGAGACGCCACGGGAATGGGATGTACTTCTCAACGCCAGACGTCGTACCGCGGTGCACAATCTTCGGTTGCGCCATGAGCTGGGAAGAGTCATTGAAGCGCTGCGCGAGTCTGGAATACCGGCACTCGCCCTTAAGGGCGTGGTCCTAGCGTACACGACGTATGCGGACCCCTCTTTGCGACCCATGACGGACCTGGACCTGCTAGTTCCGACCGGGAAAAGGGAAATGGCGGTGGATGTTTTGCGCAAGGTCGGATTCGAGTACCCTGAGGGCGTCGACGCCATACAGCGAGAGCATTGTCAGCGTTTGGCCCCGGCGCAAGAATTCTGTCCTCCGCTCCGCCTCACTGGCTCCAAAGTTCTGTTGGAGGTGCACAGCCAACTAGAATGCAGCGAGCCGGTCTTGCGGATAGCTGCACAAGAGTTCTGGTCACGGTCTGTGACCATCGATCTTAAGGGGCTCACAGTGCGGACCCTTTGCCCAGAGGACTTCCTGCTTCATTTGTGTCTGCATCAATCTCGCGCTCATCGATTCGAAACGGGGCTACGTCCAGTAGTCGACCTGAAGGTCCTCCTGGAGTCTCGCCGGGATTGGAATTGGACGCGCATTGCCGCCACATCGATGCGGAGTCGAAGTGCCGGGTGGATGTACCTGACCTTGGAGGCAGCTCGCGACTTGGTAGGTGCACCGGTACCAGATCTCTTTTTTCAGAGTTTGCCGCGGCCTTTTGGTTTGCCGAGTTTGCGGCGTCTGGCAGAAGAGCAGATTTGGTCGGCGCGATGTGAAAAACCTCGCCTCCCTCTAATCCCGTCGCTGCTTGCGGAGCATTCGTGGCGGAATCGGACGCGCATGTTTTTTACTCGTATGCGGCTGGTGCGGCGCGAAGAACTTGGACCTGGGCCGGCGCACGTCCGCCTTATTCGGCTGGCTCGGCTCAGCTACCGGCGGATGCTGGTCACGATCAAGATCTTGATCCCGAGGTTCCGTCACGCTTGGGAGGGTGGACAGTGGAACGTTGGCGCCGTCTGGAACACTGCCCGCTTAACCCGCCACGCGAACACACTGTTTCGGCGGGTCGAACAGGAGTCGGGCACCGCGGCGGGAGAAAGCATCGCAGCCGCCAGCGGTACGGGTACTCTGGTTTCATAGACACATCGTAAGGCTTGCTACACCCTGGAGCGCTTCCTTGAGCAGGCGACGATTTCTTCGAGTTTTTCCGACATGTGCGAAATAGCTTCCCCCCAAAAGTTGAAGGCAAACAAGTCTTGTTCTACCTGCCACGCCCAAGGAGTGCGCTGACTGCCAGGGTGCTAAGGTGGGACTACGCCAGTCATCCCACGCTAGTGCATTGTCCATTAGGGCAAGGAACTCTGGATTCTGATGCAAGACCGTTGATTCTCCAAGACTCGGCATTGTCGTTGACGGAGATATGTGCGAGTCCCGTATCATGTCACGCAAAGAAACAGTTGTTAGTGTTGATTTGAAACACAAGACCCGGTAGGGCCACTTCACAGGTTCTGTGCGCCAAAACGAATGGGGGCATACGAAACAGTGAAATGGTCGATGTTGGTTTTGCTTGGATTGTCGATGCCGCTCCTGCCGGCCGGCCAACAATGGTCGAACCAAGCCTCGACCAGAAGTCCCCACGGTCCTCTCTCTCTTCCTTGCCAGTCCTGCCACACCAGTACGAGTTGGAAACCAATTCGTGCGATGCCGGATTTTGATCACAGCAAGACCCGGTATCCGCTGCGTGGCATGCACGCGTCCGTGAGCTCTTGCACTCAGTGCCACACCAAACTGCTGTTTACGGACGTTGGCCACTCGTGCGCTGACTGCCACGCCGATATCCACCGCGGACAGCTCGGAGCCAACTGCCAGGACTGCCATTCGGTCAAGGGATGGCAGGTTTCCATCCAGGACATCAAGCAGCACCAGAACCGGTTCCCCTTGATCGGCGCTCACTCCGCTCTGACCTGCGACGCTTGTCATAAAGGCGCCGCCAGCGGCCAGTTTGCGGGTCTCTCAACCGCCTGCATGTCATGCCACGCCACGGACTTTCAGAAAACCAACAATCCCAGCCATACGGCGCTTAACTTCCCCACGGACTGCCAGCAATGCCACTCCATGGACAGCTGGCTCGGGGCACAATTCGATCACGCCAAATTCGCGAACTTCCCCCTCACGGGAGCGCACGCCAGGTTGGATTGCTCGCAATGTCACGCCAATAACAACTTCACCACCGCCGCCACCACCTGCGTCGGCTGTCACCTGCCGGATTTCAATCGAACCACGAATCCGAATCACCGCACTGCCGGATTCTCGCAGGATTGCGCAGGTTGCCATAACACCACGTCGTGGCTGAATGCGACATTCGATCACAACAAGACTCAGTTCCCGCTGACCGGAGCCCACACGACCGTACAGTGCTCGCAGTGCCACACGAGCGGGAACTTTTCCAGCGCTCCCACCCAGTGCGTGGGCTGCCATCTAGCCAACTTCCAGAGTACAACCAATCCCAACCACGTGACCGGCGGCTTCCCGCAGACGTGCCAGCAGTGTCACAACACGACCACCTGGCTCAACGCCACGTTCGATCACTCCAAGACGGCATTTCCACTTAGAGGCGCGCACGTCAGGGTGCAGTGCTCGCAATGCCACGCCGGCGGGAACTTCTCCAGCGCTCCCACGCAGTGCGTGGGCTGCCATCTGGCTAACTTCCAGCAGGCCACGAACCCGCCGCACGTCAGCGGAGGATTTCCGCAGACCTGCGACCAGTGCCATACAACCGCCGCTTGGACGACCTCGACCTTCAACCACACCACCATGACCAAGTTCCCGCTGACCGGAGCCCACGCTACCCTGCAGTGCTCCCAGTGCCACACCAGCGGGACGTTTGCCTCAACGCCAACCCAGTGCGCCAGTTGCCATCTGGCGACCTACAAGCAGACCACTAACCCTAACCACGCGGCCGCAGGTTTTCCGACGGATTGCTCCATCTGTCACAGCACCACGAACTGGCTGGGCGCCATCTTTGATCACTCCAAGACAGCATTTCCATTGACCGGCGCACACGTCGCGGTCAGTTGCAGTAGTTGTCACGCCAGCGGAGTATTCGTCGGGCTGCCTACGGCGTGCGTCTCGTGCCACTTGACACAATTCCAGCAAACAACCAGTCCCAACCACGTCACTAGCGGGTTCCCCCAGGATTGCACGCTATGTCACAGCACGGCCAACTGGACCTCGTCGACCTTTAATCACAACAACACCGTCTTCCCGTTGACGGGCGCGCACGCCACCGTGGCCTGCTCCAGCTGCCATATCAACGGAAACTTCACCACCACTCCCAAAGACTGCTATTCATGCCACAAGTCGCAGTACACAGGTACAACGAACCCGAGCCATATTGCCGCTGGATTCCCGACTACCTGTCAGACGTGCCACACCACGACCGCCTGGACGGGGGCAACCTTCAACCACACTTCGTTCCCGATTTACTCCGGCACACACAATCAGAGCGTCTGGGTCACGTGCAGCGCATGCCACGTCAATGCTGCTGCCTATTCTTCCTTCACCTGCATCGCGTGTCATACGCACAACCAGACTGACACCAATTCACACCATAGCGGTGTCCGGAATTATGTTTATGCTCCTACGGCTTGCTACTCATGTCACAAGAGTTAACATGTGTCGATTGCTGGCCTTTACTCTCATGTTCGGCCCGATATTGCCAGCGTTTCTCCAGGCCCAGGATGCCCCGAGCTTGGCCGATGCAGCCAAGCAAATTAAAGACCAGACCTCCAAGACAGCCAAGCACGTCGATCAGAAAGTTCAGCGCATAGATGACCGGGATCTCTTCGCAGTCGAGCATGTGGATGAAGACGTCGTATTCATCAACGGCGGCCGCAGCGCCGGACTGGCACAAGGAATGACGCTGACCATCAAACGCTCCGGCCATTACTTCACTCCTAGCGGCGGCGAGTATCAAGCCAACGTCGTGGTGGCGATTCTCGAAGTCACCTCCGTGTCCAACACATCCGCGATGTGCCAAATCCGTGCTAAGAACCAAGAAATCCGACGCGGCGACATTGCCTGGCTCTCTTCCAGCAATCAGAAGCCGGGGCAGCAACAGACGGCACCGGCTGGACCACTGGTCCCTCAGACTGGCGTTCGGACATCCCCTGGCGGCTACTGGACAACTCCCGATCAGAAGCCGCAGCCGGGTTTGACCCCAGCGCCTGCGCTGTCGCTAGCGGAAAGAGCCCGGCTGGCGACGGCGAACCCCGAAGCGCAGAACGCGCCGCCTCGGCCACTAGGCACGGACGTTGTGACTTCACCGTCAGGTGCCACCGCAAGCGTTGCCGGTTCCCAGCGCATCCCCGCCGGCGCAAGCGTTCCCAGTCCGAGTCCTTCGGCGTTTCCGACGGTGAGCGCCACCTCAGCCAACACACCAACAGTGAATAATGGACGGGCCGGCTCCCGGGAACCAACGCTCTCGGTGGCGGAACGCGCGCGCTTGGCCAGGGCAGGTCGCGCTTCTCAAAGCCAAGCCGCGCAGCAAGCTAATGCTCCGTCACGGCCCGCAACCGCAGTCAGTGAATCTGCCGTGAGCGCGGCAGCTCCGCGCGCGCCCGCAGAGAGTACAACGGCCGTAACTACTTTGCCGCAGCGGGCTCCCGGCATGGTCGCTTCAACAATAAACCCTGCCCCACAGCCTCCACTGGAAGCAAGCAAGGACAGCGTGCCTACTCCTCCCCCAACAAGTGTGGTTGCAGCTACCGTCAACCCGTCCGCACCCTTGTCCAACACAAGCAGCGCAAGCCTGGCGACCGTGCAGCCCTCAGTGCCTGCTGTCAACGTAAAGTCGCCTCCGATTCAACCAGCGGTCCAGGCCGTCCACAATGCTCCACAACAATCGGTCTCCGTGACCACCCAGGCCTCGGGTGTTCGGGCAGGTGTGACTGCAGCCGCTCCGCCGGCTGTGTCTGGTACAAGCCAAGGCGTAGCACCCTCGAGTGGCGTGATGACCGCGAGCCTCGGCAGAGTGGGACAGGTCGAAATTCCCAACCCGAGCGCTCTCGCAGCCACAACGGCGGTTACGAAGTCCATGCCCGCGAGCATCAAGACCAGTTTCAAGATCAAGTACGTGGCTGAAGACGCCGTGTACATCGAGGGCGGCAAAGATGCTGGCTTAGTCGAAGGCATGACTCTGGCGGTACAGCGTGAGGGCGATCCGACCGCGCCATCGAATGGAACTGTGATCGACAAGAGCAACATTGCGCAACTCGCAGTGGTATCGGTCTCCAACACATCCGCGGTGTGTGAGATCCGCAGTAAGAGTACCGATCTCCAACGCAGCGACATGGCTTTGCTATCCCAGGCCGATCAAGACAAACTGGCACAGGCCGATACTCTTGGTCCCACGCGGAAATATCCGCAGGTGATCGCGTTCTCCGAAGGAGACCCGCTGGACGAAGAACAGCGTGAAGTGGTGCCTAAGCCACCGCTGCCTGAAGTCAATCGTGCGCGCGGAAGAATCGGCTTAGATTACACATACATTTACAGTTCAGGAGCGGCTTCGTTGAGCACGTCACAAATCGGCGGAGTCATTCGCATCGACATGTCCCGCATCGGCGGCACTTATTGGAATTTGAACGGCTATTGGCGCGGCCGCATGAACGCGCTCACTTCCTCGACCCAGCCACAGAGCGTTTATGATCTGGTGAACCGCACCTACACTCTCGGATTTACCTACACGAATCCCGGTTCAGGCTGGACTGCGGGAGTGGGTCGTCTCTATCTTCCCTGGGCGACGAGCCTCGACACGTTCGACGGCGGCTATTTAGGACGCAGATTCGGGAAGTACACAATCGTCGGCGCATTTGCGGGAACCGCCCCCGACCCTATCAGCTTCAATTACAATCCGGACCGCCGTACTGCCGGATCATTCGTGGCTTTTGAAGCCGGCAGCTTTGACAAGCTTCGCTTTACCAGCACGGAAGGCGTCGCGGTGAGCGGCATCGAGTGGCGCGAGGACCGCCAGTTTCTGTTCAATGAGACCGGGTTGTTCTACAAGCGGTTTCTCTCGATCTACAATTCGACCCAGGCCGACAGACAACACGAGCCCACAGGAGGGATTGCCCAAGGCCTGAGTCGCAGCTTCTCCACCCTGCGCGTGCAGCCGGTGTCATTCTTTTCCATCGATGTGAACCACAACTATTTTCGCGATGTGCCTACCTTCAGTGCCGCTCTGGTATCGACCGGGCTGCTCGACAAATTCCTGTTTCAGGGGTTCAGTGCGGGCGCGCGGGTGGATCTTCCCGGACGGATCGGGCTTTATGGCAACTTCGGCCAAAGCAGCCGGAGCGGGGATACCCACAATTCGCTCAACCAGTTATACGGAGTCACTTTGGGACGGCTCTGGTTCACCGGCATCCGGGCCGATGTTCGTTATTCCAAGTTCACCAGCTCTTTCGGAACGGGCAATTATCGTGCTGCCTCGCTATCCCGCAGTTTCAAAGACGTGCTCAGGCTTGAAGTTAACGCGGGTAAGCAGAGCTTTCTCTCTTCACTTGCCGTGCCTACCGATTACAAGCTCCTCGGGTCGACCGTGGATTTGAATCTGGGCGCTCGCTATTTTCTTGAGACCACGGTCAATCTCCAGCGCAGTCCGCAGCAGAACTACGACCAGTGGATTATGACTATGGGCTATCGCTTTGATACCAAGAGAGGGAAGTGATGAGATTCAAGCGGAACCATCTGCTTTCGGTCGCCCTCCTGTGGGCCGGCGCGTCCTGGACCTTGCCGCTCGCGGCGCAGAACCGGTCATTGGATGAACTGCTGAACCGCACCGGTATCAGCGTGACCCGCTTTCTGGACCAACTCGGCTCAGTGACCTGCAGGGAAGAGGTGCTGCAGGAGAAGTTCGGTCCAAAAGGCAAGACCGAAGAACGACTGCAGTCCTCCTTCGACTACCTGGTACTCGAACCAAATCAAGGAAGCGAACCTGCGCTCTACGAGTCCAGGCAGGCGGTAAAGGAAGCGCATTCCAAAAAGAATGTCTCTTTGCTCGTATCCAATGGTTTTGCCACCGAACTTTTGATCTTCCATCCCTATTACCAGCCAAGCTTCACCTTTGAGCGGCTGGCGGACGTTCAGATGGACGGCAACAGCTACGCTCAAATCCATTTTCTTCATGTGAAGGGGCGTCCCACCCCGGCTGCCCTTCAGCTGCGCGGGCGCGAGTATCCGCTTTCATTGGCTGGCACTGCCTTGATTGATCCGGCAACCGGCATAGTCGAGCGCATTAGCACGGATCTCGAAATCAGCATGGAAGATCTGGGGCTGAAGAGTTTTCATAGCGAGGTCGGCTACGCTCCCGTAGGCTTTCCCCAACAGACCAAGACCTATTGGCTGCCCACCGAAGCTACAGTCGAAGTAAGTACGCTGAAGCAGCATTGGAAAAACGTGCACCGTTTTACCAACTATCACCTGTTTTCTGTGAGCACTTCCCAGGAAGTGGATGTCAACAAGATTAAGCCTAAGGAACAATGAGTACATCAATTTTAACCAGCGTTACACCCCCACGAGAGCGTCGGGACACGGCACACAAGCGGCTCGTCACGGCCGGCGCCATAGCTGCCCTGGTCGGTAGCGCGGTCCTTTTAGCCTATGGGTTCGATTATTACCTGAGCTCACCAGCGGACCGGCCATATCATCCCAAGCATGTGATGCTGCGTGGTAGCGGTCTGATCGGATGGTGGCTTGGTATTTTTGGATCGTGTCTTTTTTGCCTGATTTTTCTCTATGCACTCAGGAAGAAATGGGCATGGTTGGCGAATCTGGGCAACTCTCGCCATTGGTTCAACTACCACGTGTTGATGGGGATGACTGCACCGATGGTGATCGCCTTTCATGCATCCTTCAGGTTTCGCGGGATCGCCGGGATGGCGTTCTGGATCATGTTGGCAGTGGCCCTCAGTGGGATTGTTGGCCGCTATATCTACGGCCAGATCCCGCGAAGCCGCAATGCTGCGGAACTCTCACTGCAGGAGTCGAAACAGTTGCAAGAGAGACTGACGGCGAAGCTTGCCGCTCAGAGACTGGTAAGAGCCTCAGACATGGCCAACCTGTTCCAGCTCCCTTCAGCCAGGTACGTGGAGAGTGAATCCGCAATCAGCGCCCTCTGCACACTTCTGTGGATCGATTGCAAAAGACCATTTCGCGTGGCCAGAGTGCGCCGAGGGGCTCTGGGCTTCGCAGGCAAGGTGCTGACTTTGGGTGGCTTTCTGTCTTCCCGCAACGGCGCTTTAGAGAACATCGTCGAAGTGGCGCGGGAGCAGGCCAGTCTTTCTAAGAAACTGCTCTTTCTGGGCAAATCGCAAAAAGTCTTTCAGCTCTGGCATGTAGTGCACCGGCCGTTCAGTTATTCTTTCGCAGTGCTGGCTTTGATCCACATAGTCGTCTCTGTGTTGTTCAGGTAGCGCCTTTATGGAAACACTTGCTCCGTTTCTTATTGCGACAGTAATTACGTTGTTCTTCGTGCTTCGTTATCTCGCGAAGCTCAAGAAGCGGGAGGCGCGGGCACGCGCGTCGGCGGAAAAGGGGCAGCTGTTTTCCCAAGGGCCACGCGGCATGCATCCTCATATCGATACCAGTAAATGCATCGGGTGCGGAGGCTGTACTGAAGTTTGTCCTGAAGGCGACGTGCTGGCCATGTTGGGCGGGCAAGCCGTGATCGTGAACGGCCATAAATGCATCGGCCACTCTCTCTGCTCCGAAGCATGTCCGGTGGGGGCGATCACCATGGTGATGGCTAGCCCAAGCATGGGCGCCGACCTGCCGTACCTGACCCAAGAGTACGAAACCAGCGTACCCAATCTGTTTATCGCGGGCGAACTGGGGGGTCTGGCGTTGATCAAGAATGCTGTGAACCAAGGCCTCGACTGCGTCGACATCATTGCCAACCGGCTGACTGCAAAGAGACGGCGTGAGTCGTCTGCAGACAGAGAGGTCTACGACATTTTGATCGTGGGTGCGGGTCCGGCCGGAATCAGCGCATCGCTGCGCGCCATCGAAAAGAATCTCAAATACATAACCCTCGAGCGAGATGAGATTGGGGGCACGGTGGCGAAGTATCCACGGCAGAAGCTGGTCATGACCAGCCCCGTGGAGTTCCCCATGTACGGGAAATTCAATAAGCTGCAGCTGGAAAAGGAGCACCTCCTCGCGTTCTGGGACATGGTGTTAAACCGGGTTGACTTCAACGTGTCCGCGGACGAAAAGGTGGAAGCGATCAGAAAAGGCCAGGACGGAATCTTCAATGTAACCAGTGCCCGTTCCCAATACCGTGCGTGCGCGGTGATCCTCGCTCTCGGCCGGGCCGGCGAACCCCGCAAACTAGGAGTGAAAGGCGAAAACCTGCCTAAGGTGATGTACCGGCTGATCGAGGCAGACCACTACACCAATAAGCGCATCCTGGTGGTGGGTGGTGGAGATAGCGCGGTTGAAGCTGCCATGGGGCTCGCCCACCAGAAAGGTAACACCGTAACGCTGTCCTACCGGCAGCAGATGTTTGGGCGAATCAAAGAGCGCAACGCAAAACGGATCGAAGAACACATGCGCTCGGGCAAGGTCAAGGTCGTCTTCAACTCCAACCCAGTGGAGTTCAAGGAGGATACTGTCGTCCTTGACGTGAAGGGCGAGCTGCGCGAGGTCCCCAACGATTTTGTTTGGATCTTCGCCGGTGGCCAGCCTCCGAATGATTTCCTACGCAAGGTCGGCATCAGCTTCGGAATGCAGGACACCACCCGCGAAGCAAGCCGAGAATCAAAGCAAGCGAAGCTAGCTGAAGAACATTTGACCCAAATTGGCGTCGGCAGCTCCGGCTAGCGACCATTCATCCAGAATCATCACCGGAGGAAACCGCCCGTCCACGGTGCCGCAGGCGCATTCCGGGTCAGTGGTGAAGTCGGGCCGTTTTCTCCAGCTGGCGCCAGCCCGCCACCGATTGAAAAGCATCTTGACAACAATGAACGTAGTTCAGTAAAATGAACACGGTTCAATATTATGAATGCAACATCCCGCCGACAGAAGCGTAAAGAGGAACTACGCAGAGTAATCCTGGACGCCGCCCGTGAGATCTTCGTGCACGAGGGTTACGAGAAGTTCTCCATGCGTAAGCTGGCTGAAAAGATCGAATACTCGCCGGGGAGCGTCTATCTGTACTTCAAGAACAAGGAAGAACTGTTCGAGTGCCTGGTCGAAGAGAGTTTTGCGCGTTTGCTTAAGACCTTCACGACTCTGCGGAACGGACAGGAACGGCGGGATCCGGTGGAAGAGCTCAAGAAGGGCCTGCGAACCTACGTGGAGTTCGGGCTGCGCAACCCAAACGACTACCGTTTTGCATTCATGCTGAGGCCACCTGTGGAGAAGCGTCCTTACAAGGTGCATGGGGCGTTTGAGGCGCTACGGTACCTGGTGCGGCGCTGTGTGGAAGAGGGCCGGTTTCGGGCGGTCGATGTGGAGGCCACAGCCCAAGCGCTATGGGCATCCGCTCACGGGATCACTTCGTTGCTGATACAGAGACCGGCGTTTCCCTGGGCACCGAAGAAGGAATTGATCGCACAGGTAATTAGCACCGCTATCGACAGCCTGGTGGCAGCGCCGGGTGCGACGGCAGAAATAGGAACGCATCATGCAAGAATCCGTGGCCTATGAAGAATCGCACGTCAAAGAGTTGCCGCGCCGGGCAGACCGACCTGGCCTCGCGGATCCGCGCTCGTGGGTCTGTCTGGCGATAGCGGCAGTTACTGCTGCTCTTCTCCAACGGAGCGAATAACGTTGCCCTCGCCGCGTGGCTGGCGCCGGTGTTTATGCTGCGATTTGTCCGCAGGCAGAGTTTAAAAGTTGGTCTGCCGGTCGCCTACGCGCTTCTTGTCGCGGCGTTTGCTTTTCAGTTCCGAGGAATGGTGCCAATCCCCGGAGTCGCCTACTACATCTTTCTAGCCTTGTTGGGAATCCCGCTGGTTCTGCCGTACCTCATTGATCGACTGGTAGCGCACAAGCTGAGCGGCCTCACGGCGTCTCTGGTGTTTCCAACCGCATGGGCAGCGACCGAGTACGTCTTGTCGCGAGGGCTATATGCGACATGGGGATCGGCTGCATATTCACAATACGGCAACTTAGCGTTACTCCAGGTTCTTTCCGTGACCGGTTTGTGGGGCGTCACATTCCTGATTGGTTGGTTTGCGGCCGTGTGCAACTGGCTATGGAAAGAAGGACTCGATTCCAAGCGAGCCCGTGGAGGGGCCCGGCTGTGCGTCGGAACGATTGCGGCTGTGATGCTATTGGGCGGTGCCCGCATGGCGCTGTTTCCACCGTCTTCACAGACAGTGCGCGTGGCCTCGATCTCCAAGAGGAACGTAGAGCCAGAACTCAGCGAAGCCGTTTTCCGTCGAATGTTTCAGGATAATGCTGCGAGCGAGGACATGGTTGTGTTCCGGCGTTGGGCTGCGGTCATGGACGACGACTTGCTATCGCGGGCGGAACGAGAGATGCAGGCGGGAGCCAAGATCGTGTTCTGGGGTGAAACCAATGCACCCGTATTGAAGGAAGATGAAGCCGCATTCGTCGCACGCGGCACCGACATGGCAGCGAAGTACCACGTCTACCTGGGCATGGCGCTGGGCGTGTTAAACAGAAAGACGCCCCCTCTTGAGAACAAGCTAGTCCTAATCGAGCCGAACGGGCATGTGGCTTGGGAGTACAACAAGGCACGGCCAGTACCCGGTCCTGAGGCTGCACTACAAGTACGGGGAGACGGCAAGCTGCGAGCCTTGGATACGCCATACGGACGACTGAGTTCGATTATTTGCTACGACGGAGACTTCCCGCAATTGCTGGCGCAGGCGGGAGCTTTAGGAGCGGACGTGATGCTCGATCCCTCCAATGATTGGCGCGCGATTGACCCGTGGCATACACAGATGGTGAGCTTCCGCGCCATCGAGCAAGGCTTCAATCTGACTCGGCAAACAAGTCAGGGACTCTCAGCCGCATTCGACTACCAGGGTCGACGGTTAGCGGCGATGGATCATTACCAGACTACCGACTACGCGATGGTTTCACAGGTTCCGACCCGAGGCGTACGGACGATCTACTCGCGGTTCGGGGACTGGTTTGCCTGGCTGTGCCTGGCCGGACTGGTTTTACTCGCGGTCCTGTCGTTGCGTCACCAGCCCGCCTGACCCGAGACGCCAGCATCAGAGACCCCTATTGCCGTGTAATTGGCTAAACTACGCTTCTCAGCGAAGGTATGGTCGGGAACCCTGAGATGCTGCCATTTTTGATACCTTTGCCGGATTACGGCCGGATCACGGGCCATACGCAACTAAGTGTCGTAATCAGGCGATTACACTCGAACGGGTCAATGAGTGTAATGGCGATTTATCGCCAACTGACGATAATCTCTGAGTGGCCGACCAATCGCCCAGAACCCGCGATTTATACTTTCAGAACTCCATCTCCGCAGGTATCGGAGATGAGCTCGCACAAAGTCTCGGGAGGAGGATGGAATGAGCTTTCAAAGGCGCCAACTACTTCAAATCTTGTCATATACTTTCGGGGCCAGCTTCATTCTGCCCCAGAATAAATTAGCCATGGCGGCACAGAACCCCGCACAGCCAGCGAGTCCTGCTCCGCCTGGGAAGGCAGCTGCTAAACATGAATCGGGAGGAACGGAAATGGAAAAAGTAGCCGGAATCGGAGGGTTGTTCTTCCGAGCTCATGATCCCAAAGCGTTGGGGAACTGGTACCTGCAACACCTGGGGATCGCGCTCACACCAACGAGCGAGGGCGGAACCGTTTGGCAGCAAGAAGCCGGACCGACCGCGTTCAGTCCCTTTCCCGAAAAGACTGGCTATTTCGGGGATCCTACCAAGGTCTGGATGGTGAACTTTCGAGTGCACGACCTCGACAAAATGGTAGCCCAGCTACGAACGGCAGGAATTGAGGTCAAAGACCCGGAATCTTATCCCAACATTGGGCGCTTCGCTCGTCTGCATGACCCGGAAGGAAATCCCATCGAATTGTGGCAGCCTGCATAGTTCGGCGCTCCACATTAGGTGCTTTCCACGGGACTCTTGGCGGATCACGAGCAAGTCGGAAGTCAATTGACGAAATCAGGCGATTACACTCAGAACCAACGTTGTGAGCGTAATGGCGACGTTACGCCAATGACGCAGAAGGTCCCACCTTTACAGGTCTTGCTTGATGGGACGCTTCGCACGAACGTAACGTGGTGCATCTACAACGCGCAGAATAGACTAGCTTCAATGAAAGCTTTCATATCAGCGATGCCTCGTCCTCGGGTTATTCTTCGGTAGTGCTTCCGCGAAAGACTGCACCGTTTCAAAGGAATTTCGGCTCAACCACTCTCAACTGTTGGCTGGTGTTTTGGAAGACCCAATCCCGGCAACGCTTCCCGGCGTTGAGCTGGAGCTTATTGCAGGCCAAAAGGTCATAGGACGGGTGGCCACGAATAAAGATGGCAAATACTCTTTCGGAGAAGTGGCTGCGGGAAGATACCAGATTCGCATCCGACACGGCGGCGACCCGTTCTGCGCTCCGAAAGTGAAATACAATGAGGCAAACTGCTCGATCCAGCGCCAAGTGAAGCTCAATCCGAAGAACAAAACTGTAACCGTCTACTAGCAATCACCGCCGTTGTGGGCCATTGCTGTTGATAACAGGCGTTTACACTCACAATCCCGTCGTGATTGAAATTGGCGATTTTTCGACAGTTACGTTTCAGACTGGCCGCTTTTTACTTGTAGTTGGGAAGCCGAATGCTCCAGCCGTACGTATTTTTTAATTTCTGGACCCGATACTTTCTCTTTCTGCGCGACCCGCATGGGCCAAGGGAGATTCCGACCTGCCAATGCACCGGGAGCCAAGAAATCCGCTTGTACGACGATTGAAAATGCAGCGATAATCAACGGACTTTGCAGGACGATTGAAATGCTTGCAGATGATATCCAGGCAGGTTTTCCTGGGGGTGTTCAGCTTCCAAAGGACTTGCGTCGCCTGTGTGAGTTCGCCGAAGAAAACGATGGCGCAGTAAGCGGATGTTTCGAGTTCGAGACCGAGGGTCAAGCCGCGGCCAGCGCTTGGTTTGTGGGCGACGCCGGTGCAGCTTCCCAGTTTGCAGTCTTCGGCCGCGGTCCGGATGGCTCGTTATACGCGCTGTGGCTTCACGCCGGACCCGATAGCGAGCGCGCACCGGTAGCGCTTTTGGATTCCGAGTCTTCAGGCAACAAAGTCATCGCGGCTAATTTTCGAGAATTTCTCAGGCTGCTTGCGATGGGATACGAAGAGCCTGGCCGCTTTCCGACTTTGGAGCCGGAAGATCCCGATAGCGCCGAAGCCCTAAGGGATTGGCTTTCAAAGGAATTAGGATTGACGCCGCCGGCCAAGGCAGCCGAATTGGCCGCCGTTGCACAGCAGCAACATCCCGATCTGGCGGCGTGGGTGCAGGCATGGCAACAAAAGCCAGATTGATGCGCTATGCGTACCTCATTCGAGCGCAGAGCCAGATTTATCACTGTTGAGCCGCTTTGGTCTCAGCGGAGGCCTTTAGATGATAAACAAGCTGTTCTTCGGTCAACAGAAAGATTGTGGCGCCGTCGTCAGCGAATTCGGCGTGCACCGCTGGCCGAGGAAAGGTTAAGTGCGTGATCGGCTGCACGCTGGAGAGATCGTAGAGAGTCACCTCGCCCGGACTTTCCTGCACCAGGGCCTTGTCGCCCTTTCGGGAGAGGGCTAGGGTTGGGCCAAAGACTTTGCCCTTTTCCTCGCCGGATTTCAGGGAGTAGATCAAGGTGCGGTCGTCGGAGTCCACCAGCAGCACGGTGTCGCCGGCGACGGTGGCCTCACGTACACGGAAGGAGCGGTTGCCGGTGTCGATCAGTAGTGAACCAACCGGATTGCCGCTTCCGGCGTCGACCACGGACAGCAGGTAGGCATCGCGCCTGCCATTCTTGGCGGGAATAGCCTTCAGCCTGGCCTTCAGAGCGGGATCCTCGAGGTCAGATTCTTCCGCGCTCGCAAGCAGGGCGAGGGTATCGGAAGGCTTAGAGAAAAACAATTTCGGAGGATGGTTCAGGTTTCGCTCCCAGAGCTTCTTATTGTTGTGAACGTCGTAGGCTTCCATGAGCAGCGCGCCTTTTGAAGTCCGGCTTGTCGAACGACCGATCTTTACCAGCAGAGGTCCCATTTGGAGTAAGGGGGAAGTACCGAGAAAAGAGGAATCGGGTTTCGGAGCGTCGGCGTCGGTCGGGTCCAGGCGATACAAAGTCTGCTGTGTCTTCCTGGCGAGATCGAACGAGTTTACGCGGGGCGGATCATTACCCTGCTTTGGAAATTTGGCAAGAAGATCGTCGTTGTCGAAGAAGCCGCCGTCGAATCCCACAATAAAAGCCAGGCGCTGCCCAGTTTCCATCTCCCAGATTGCTCCCCGGTTGCGCTCGGAGATCGCAAGCCATTTTCCGTTGGAGGAAAACTCGGTGACGCGGGAGCCGTGCAACGGGCCGTAGGGCATCCTGGTCTGGTCGAGATTCTCATCCTGTCCGAAGCGACCGAGGGCCATTGCGCCTCCCGCGGTTTCCGCGGCGAACATTTCCCCGTGGATGCCGATGCCGGAAGTTTGGTACCCCGTGGTGATCTTCTTCTTTTGGAACTCAATTAGGGCGGCGGGAACATCGCTGACATGCAGCAGTAGAAGGTAGTCGCCTTGTGGCGGAGCAGCCAACTCTCCCCGGGCCTGCACGTCGAAGCGATCGATGACATCACCGGAGGGAAAGCGGAGCCGGTTGAGCCGGGGTTTGGACCCGTCATTGTCGAATCCATCGATCTCGGCAGAGCCCTTAAAAACAAAGTGGCCGCCGAGCATGGTCTTGACGCGGCCGGGAAGGTTGACGTCTTTCTTAGCCGTCAGGTCGTACGCGAAGGCGGCATTCCTGTAGCCGGTGGCGAAATAATGAGCGTCGGGCGAGAAATGCATGCCGAACCAGGCAAAGCGGCCAAAGATCTCCATGATCAAGAGATCGAAATAACCAAACTGGCAGTTCAGCTCGCGAGTGAGCACCGTTTGATTGGTGGCCACGTCAATCAGGCGCAGTTCGAAGGTCAGGTTCACGGACGGAGCAAACAGGGTTGAGTCGGTGACCAGCGTGTTGAAGTCCAAGGGAGCACTCAGGCAGGCCATCACGGTACCCGATGGAGCGAGCGCCTTCTGGCGGCAATCGCCGGGGAGGGTGAGCTGATGAACCCACAAACGGCGCCGGCCGGCGACCTCCCATTTTTCCACGCGCAGCTCCTCGTCGGAGAAAACGATCGAAGCGGAGTCGGGCGTGAACTGCGCGGACGAGGCATCAGGGGCATCGATGCGGAAAAGGTTGGTGAGCGGCTCGCGGCTCAGTACGTAGATGCTGCCCTGGTCCTGAGCCAAAATATACTTTCCGTCGGGACTGAACTGAACCAGGTTGAGGTCGCCACGAAGGGGAGGGTTGAGCGGCGTTCTCCTGATCAGCCCGGGGACGTCTTCTTTTGCAACGGCAAAACTGGATTCGGCCACGCTCTGCTGCCAGTCAAGGAAATGCGTCGAAGGATTGACGGCCAAAGGCGTGATGCACTCCGGCGGCAATGGCAAGGCACTGCGCACTAACTCGCGAAGTCTTTTAGATTCCGGCCTGGTGCTGCCGAAGAGATCGCTGAGGAAATTTCCCTTGTTGCCCTTGGTCTGGGCCAGCCGGTCAAAGAAGTCGGCGAAACGCGAGGGTTGGTAGCCGGCGCGGGTCATGGAGTAGAGAGCGATGCGGTCGGCGATCAGCTGTTCTTGTTGCTCGCGTTTTTCGTCGAACTTGAAAGGCTTGGTGCCGACAGAATCGAGCAGGCGGTTCCCTTT
>Ga0209648_10000702_pt1 | contig 26124 bp, 22 predicted proteins | sample GraSoi2013_115cm_FD_185830 | JGI IMG/M metagenome (GOLD analysis project Ga0209648, IMG submission 185830) | Grasslands soil microbial communities from the Angelo Coastal Reserve, California, USA - Sample 9_17_2013_115cm (SPAdes) (version 2) | ecosystem: Environmental > Terrestrial > Soil >... | reverse complement strand
TCACACGCGCTGTCGCGAAAGCTGGCCGCATCATTGCACGCCCAATTCTTGGAGGTTTGCACCATCAATACGCCCGGATTTAATTTGCGGTAGGCACAGGGGATATCATTCGTCTCGAAACCTCCGGCGGCGGCTTCGGCGAAGCCAGGTTGCGGGCACGAGAGCACGTCGAGCGTGATGTCCGGCTCGGCTATGTGAGTGCCGCGGCCGCAAATCGTAGTTACGGGCACAGCAGTTGAGCTGTGTGCACCCAAAGCCCCATTCGGGTTTGTTGAGCGAGAAATCGACCAAGTGGGTGCGATGATCGCATTTATGGCCGCGATGCCCGAACGTAGTATTCTCTTGCGAGCGTCTTGCGCCGCAAAATGATCAATTGATGTCGTAGCGCCGCGTCCTCTGCTTCAAGCCGGGCCTTCGACTTTGAACGGCGAGACTGGAACGGCCAGAACAAAATAAAGTAGCCAAATCATTCCAATAGCTTAGGCGATTCCATCACGTCATCAACGCGGATAAGGTTTTCGGTACACACAATGGTCAAAACCATACTTCAGGGAGAACTACTTCAGAGGGGCAGATCACGCCAATGACAGCCATATAAATGTATGATATATTTCCTTGGTTGGAATTCCTGCTTTCGTCGCGGAGTTTAAGTGTCATCGCCGAAGAAGCTTGAATGCGCCGACACCATTTGGTCACCCCCTCAATCTGGACGGCGCCATGACAACAGGCACGACTGATCCGAATTCAAAGGGCGGTTTGCCGGATTTTGACAACGCGGCGGCCGTGCCCGGCCTGTCCGGGAAGGTCGATCTACGACGCGACACATGGGGCATTCCACATATTCGCGCGGCCTCGCATCTCGATGCCTTTGCCGGGCTTGGCTTCGCCCATGCGCAGGATCGTCTCTGGCAGATGGAAGCGCTGTTGCGCCGGGGTAGCGGGCGGTACGCGCAATGGGTCGGCAAATCCGCGCTGGCCGGCGATATGCTGGCTCGGCAGCTCGACACCGTTGGTGCTTCGCGCCGCCATTTCGCGCTGCTCAACGATGAGACCAGGCAGATGCTTGAATCCTATACGCGTGGTGTGAACGCCTTCATCGCGCTGGGCAAATGGCCGGTGGAATATGCCATCCTCGGTGCCAGGCCCGCGGCATGGGAACCGTGGCATTCGATCGCGGTGATGCGCCAAATCGGATTCTTGATGGGCTCGGTGTGGTGGAAGCTGTGGCGCGCGGCGGCGCTGCCGATCGTTGGCGCGACTGAGATCTCGAAACTGCGGTTCGACGACGGCGGCGACGATATGCTGTGCATTCCACCCGGCGCCGAAGGCGTGCGCTATCTCGCGGCGCTCGCCGACCTGGAACCGGGACTCGAGGGGCTGCTGGCCGGCCATGAACAGCAGGAAGCCGAAGTCGCCGGAGGCAGCAACAACTGGGCGCTCGGACCGCAGCGGACCGCGACCGGTCGGCCATTGCTGGCGGGGGATCCGCATCGCGTGCTGGAAATGCCGAGCATGTATGCGCAGGCTCATCTCGCCTGCGACGATTTCGATGTCGTCGGCCTCACAGTGCCCGGCGCACCTGGATTCCCGAATTTCGGCCATAACGGCAAGGTGGCGTGGTGCGTTACCCATGCCTTCGTCGATATCCACGATCTCTATGTCGAACGCTTCGATGCGGCGGTCGAGAACACCAGCTTCAAGGGCGGCTGGAAGCCGGTGAAACACCGCGCCGAAACCATTTCAGTCCGCGGCGAGAATGACGTCACGATCGACGTGGTTGAAACCATGCATGGGCCGGTGATCGCTGGGGATCCCACCGCCGGCACCGGCCTGGTTCTGCGTTCGATGCAGTTTGCTGTGCCGGATACGTCGTTCGACTGCACGCTTCCGGTGTTGCGATCGGGGACGGTCGAGGAATTGTACGCCGCCGGCCGCGAATGGGGCCTGATGGATCACAACCTCGTCGCCGCCGACACCACCGGAAAAATCGGCAATCGTGTCCGCGCAAAAGTGCCGGTACGCCCGCGCGCCAATGGCTGGCTGCCGGTGCCAGGCTGGACCGGCGAGCACGAATGGAACGGCATGATTCCGTTCGAAGAGATGCCCTGCAGCATCGATCCGGTGGAACAGGCCATCGTCACCGCCAACAACCGCGTGATGGAAAACGGCGCGCATTATTTCTCGACCGACAGCATGCCGCCGCATCGCGCCCGCCGAATCTGGCAGCGCCTTGCGGAGCTTGAGAAGGCGACCGTGGAAGATATGGCGGCGATCCATCGCGACACCATCAGCGTGGTGGCGATTGAATTTCGCGACCGCATCCGCCACGTTGCCGTCGATGGCGCGGCCGCGACGTTGCGCGATCTTGTCGTCGACTGGAACGGCGCCATGGACGCGGATTCCTCCGCGGCCGTTGCCTATGTCGCGCTGCGCACCGCGCTGACCAAACTGGTCGCGGTCAAGAGCGGCGTGGGGGCTGTGGCTGAGAGTCCCTACACCAAGGTTCCGCCCGGCATTTTCGGCGAAAGCCAGATCTGGTGGACGGTGCCGCAGCTGCTACGCGCCAACGATACCGGCCTGCTGGCCGGCGCGACATGGGACGAACTGCTGGCGCAGGCCCTGGTGGACGCGGCGAAGGATTGCTCGCCGGAGAGCTGGGGCGCTGTACACCGGCCGATCCTGCGCCATCCGCTGTCGGCGATCTATCCGGAGCATGCGCCGGTGCTCGACAAGCCCTGCGGACTGCTCGGCGGCGACAATGACACGCCGTTCGCCACCGGCTACATCGCGCGGCTTGGCATGCGGGCGACCTATGCGGCGCTGTCGCGCTACGTGTTCGACGTCGGCGCCTGGGATAATTGCCAGTGGATCGTTTTCCATGGTGCATCCGGCCACACCGCCAGCCTGTGCTACGATAACCAGAACGCGACTTGGGCCGCCGGCAAGATGGTGCCGATGCTGTATGACTGGAGCAAGATCGAAGCCTGCGCCACGTCGCATCAGCAGTTGCGCCCGTCGTAATGTCGGGGCATCGGTGAGGCTCACGCGGTTGCCGCGGGGCTGGACAGACAGAGGCACGATGCTTAAGGGACTGAAAGTCAGTAGCCGGGACAATCTGACCTCGCGGGTCTATGACCAGCTGCGGATCGGGCTGATGTCGGGCAGCTTCTGGCCGGGACAGCGGCTACGGGTGCGCGAGGTGGCCGCGGCCATGGAAGTCAGCGACACGCCGGTGCGCGAGGCCATGATGCAGCTGGTCCGCGAAGGCGGGCTGGAAATGCGCTCGGGCCAGACCATCAACGTGGTGAAGCTGTCGCGCGCGCGCTATCTCGAACTGCGCGAGATCCGCTTTCTGCTGGAAGGCATGGCCACCGAGAAAGCAGCGCCGCTAGCTACCTCGGCCATGATCGACGAACTCGAACTGCGGCACGCGCAACTGATCGAGGCCGAGCGCACCGCCGATTATGAAGCGGCGACGCTGACCAACTACCAGTTCCATTTCCTGGTCTACCGGGCGTCCGGGGTCGAGGACCTGGTGTCGATTCTGGAGAGCATCTGGCTCAGGCATGGTCCGATGCTGAAGCTGCTCTATCCGCATGCGCCGCCGGCCTACCCGGTGCGCCATCAGCATCTCAACGTGATCGACGCGCTGCGAAGCAAGGATGCGGCGCTGGCGCGTCATGCCATCCTTGCGGACATCATCGAAGGCGGCAAGGCGATGATCGGTCTGCTCGAGCAGATCGACGACGGGCGCGCGGCGATCGTCGAAAACGGCGATGGCGTCGTAGAACTGCAGTTTGGACTGACGGCGGGACAGCCGCGCAAAACAACCGCAGCCTGAGCATCATTTCAGCCGTGGCTGACGCCAACCGCGCCAGCGCGGTGCTTGCCACTAAAAATATATCATATATCCTGCCTGAGCGTTGCCGACAGGAGAGCTGATGACACCCGACCTCGGCCCGATCGATCAAAGTCTGCGCGACCGCGCCACGAAGGTGGTGCCCGGCGGCATGTACGGCCACATGCGCGCGAACGGACTGCCCGCAGGCTATCCGCAATTCTTCTCGCGCGGCGAAGGCTGTCACGTCTGGGATGTCGACGGCCGCAAATATCTCGACTTCATGTGTAGCTGGGGCCCGGTCGTGCTCGGGCATCGCCATCCCGTCGTCGACGCCGCGGCGCGCCGCCAGATGGAGCAAGGCGACTGTCTGAACGGGCCGTCCGAACGCATGGTCGAACTGGCCGAGCGACTGGTCGGCCTGGTCACCCACGCCGACTGGGCGCTGTTTTCCAAGAACGGCACTGACGCCACCACCACCTGCGTGACCTTGGCGCGCGGCGCCACCGGCAAGCGCAAAGTGCTGCTGGCCAACGGCGCCTATCACGGCGCCATTCCATGGTGCTCGCCGCATCCCTACGGCGTGATATCCGAGGACCGCGCGCACATCCTGTATTTCGACTACAACGATATCGCCAGCCTCGAAGCCGCGGTGGATCAGGCCGGCAACGATCTGGCGGCCATCGTGGTCTCGGCTTTCAAACATGACTACGGTCATCATCAGGCGCTGCCCGATCCGGCGTTCGCCGCGCGCGCACGCGCCCTGTGCGACGCCAATGACGCCGCGCTGATCCTCGACGACGTCCGCGCCGGCTTCCGGCTGACGCTCCACGGCAGCTGGGACCAGATCGGCGTGCAGCCAGACCTCAGCGCCTGGAGCAAGGCGATCGCGAATGGTTATGCGCTGTCCGCAGTGATGGGCAACGATCGGTTTCGCGACGCGGCGGCGCAGCTCTTCGCCACCGGGTCGTTCTGGTGCGGGGCCACGTCGATGGCGGCGGCGCTGGCGACCCTCGACGTGCTTGAAGGCGAGAATGCACCGGAGCACATGTGGCAGATGGGCCAGCGGCTGCGTGACGGAATCGCCGAACAGGCCCGGCGCCATAACCTCGGTGTCCGGCAAAGCGGCCCGCCGCAGATGCCGGCGATCCTGTTCGAGGACGATGCCGACTATGCACGGGGCTCTCGCTTCGTGCAGGAGGCATTGAGCCGCGGCGTCTACATGCATCCGAAGCACAACATGTTTCTCTCCCTCGCCCACACCGCCGCGGATATCGATTTCGCGCTGTCGGTGACGGACGATGCCTTCAAGGTCGTTGCGAGGCTTTAGATTGCAGCAGGCGTGAATGGAATTTGCGGCGAACTCTTGGGAGCAAGGCGAATGAAGCGAAATGTTGCGCGATGCAGCGTCGCAGTGGCGCTGGCCCTGGTCCTCGGAGTTTCATTCGGCGCAGCCGGTGCCGCCCATGCGCAAACGCCCAAGAAGGGCGGTACGTTGGTCTATGCCAGCGTCTCCGGCCCCGGCACGCTCGATCCCTACATGGCATCGAGCGCCGTCGAACTCGAAGTCATCAACAATCTGTTTGAAGGCCTGATGACTCTCGATGCCAACAACGCCACGCGTCCAATGCTGGCGGCGAAGGCGACCGTGTCGCCGGATTTCAAGATCTACAGCTTCGAGCTGCGCAAGGGCGTTAAGTTTCACAACGGCCAGGAGATGACCTCGGTCGACGTCAAGGCGTCGTTCGAGCGCTACAAACGCGTCAGCCCCAATGCCAAGAACCTGGAAGCGGTCGATCATTTCGACGCGCCGGATCCCTACAGCTTCGTTATCGTGCTCAAGGAGCCCAATGTCGTGCTGCTCGACATTCTCAAGTCGCCGATCTATCCGCTGATGATCCTGCCGGCGTCACAGAAGGACAAGCCGGCGCGCGATATCGAGGTGATCGGCACCGGTCCCTACAAGCTCGGCGAATGGGTCAAGGACAGCCATCTCGTCATCATCCGCTTCGACGACTACACCGCCGACACCAGCGCGCCGGGCCGCGACGGCTATGGCGGCCGCAAGACGGTCTATCTCGATGCCGTGCGCTATCGCTTCATGCCGGAGGCGACCACCCGCATCGCGGCGCTGCAGAACGGCGAGGCCCAGCTGATCTCCAGCGTTCCCAGCGAGCTCGCCGCCCGCGTCGCCCAGCGCAAGGATCTGGCGATCCGCGAAGTGTTTCCCGTGCTCGGCAGCTACGTGATCGTCAACTCGCAGAAGGGCCTCACCGCCAATGTGCTGATCCGCCAGGCCATCGCCGCGGCGATCGACGTCGACGACATCATCGAGGGCGCCGGCGGTCTCAATAAGCGCAATCCTTGGATGTCGTTTCCCGGCACCCCGTATTATCTCGGCGATATCGCGCCGACGCCTTGGTATGACATCAAGGATCCCGCGAAAGCCAAGGAACTGCTGAAGCAGGCGGACTACAAGAACGAGAAGATCGTCATCGAGACCAACAGCAATTATCAGTGGATGCGCTCCACCATGCTGATCGTCGCCGAGCAACTCAAGGCCGCCGGCATGACCGTCGACGTCCAGGTCACCGACTGGACCACCAACGCCTCGCATATGCAGCAGGGCACCGGCGACTGGAACCTGTCCACCACCGCCTTCGGACCCGATCACATCCTCGGGCCGCAGCAATGGCGGGCGATGCTGTACACCTTCCCGCACATCGTCGGCAACGACGCCCTCGACAAGGCCTATAGCGAGTTCTTCGCGGCGCCGACGCTGGAGGCGCGGCGCGCCAGCTGGTTGACGATCCAGAAGGAAGTGCTCGGCGGCGCCTATCTGATCAAGATCGCCGACACCGGCCGGCTCAGCGGCTATTCCAAGAAGCTGCAGGGCCAGAACGACTATGCCGGCGTGCTGCAGCTCTGGGACCTGTGGCTCGATTGATGCATAGCCTCAGCGAGGTTTGCCGGATCCCGATGGCAGGTCGGAGGAGGTCGCTCTGATACGCATCGTCGCCGTCAAGTTCCTGCAGGCCGTGCCGGTGATCCTGATCATCTCAATCCTGGCGTTCCTGCTGCTCAGCCTGCTGCCCGGAGATCCCGCCATCATCATCGCCGGCGAGCAGGCGTCGCCCGCGGCGATTGAACAGGTGCGAAAGCAGCTCGGGCTCGACCGTTCGTTTTTCGAACAGCTCGCCATCTGGCTGTTCAATCTGGCGCAGGGCAATTTCGGCTCGTCGCTGATCCTCAATCAGAGTGTGCTCTCTGCGGTGGCGGAGCGGCTGCCGGTCACGCTGTCGCTGGCCGCGCTGTCGATCTCCTTCACCATTCCCGTCGGCGTGCTGCTGGGATCGGTCGCCGCATATTTTCGCCGCAGCTGGATCGATTCGCTGGTGATGACCGTGGCATTGCTGGGCGTGTCGATCCCGGCATTCTGGATCGCCATCCTCGGCGTGATCCTGTTCAGCGTGCGGCTTGGCTGGGTGCCGTCCAGCGGCTTCGCACCGATCTCGCAGGGGGTGGGGCCCTGGTTCGCCTCGCTCGCGCTGCCGGCGCTGATCCTGTCGCTGTTCCAGATCGGCTTTCTTGCCCGCATGACGCGCTCGGCGATGCTCGACGTGCTCGGCCAGGACTACGTCCGCACCGCCCGCGCCAAGGGCCTCAGCGAGTGGCGGACCGTCGGCAAACACGCGCTGCGCAATGCGCTGATCCTGATCATCACCGCCACCGGCATCCTGCTCAGCGCCGCGATCGGCGGCTCCGTCATCATCGAGCAGGTGTTCGCGCTGCCGGGCATCGGCCGCATGGTGGTGCAGGCGATCTTGGCCCGCGATTATCCGCTGGTGCAGGGCACCATGCTGATCCTCGGCTTCACCTTCGTGATGATCAATCTGATCGTCGATATCCTCTACACCCTGGCCGATCCGCGGGTGCGTCATGACTGACACCGGCCTGGGATCGCTGGCGACGGCAGCGGCGATTGTGGCGCCGCGGGGCCATGGCACGTGGCAACGCCTGCTGCGCCACCGCTCCTTCGTGATCGGATTCTCCGTCATCCTGCTGCTGATGCTGGCCGCCGTGCTGGCGCCGCTGCTCTCGCCGGTCGATCCTTCGGCGATGCGGGTGCGCTTTCGATTCCGGCCGCCGTCGTCGACGTTCTGGTTCGGCTCCGACATGTTCGGCCGCGATGTCTTTACCCGCGTGTTGTACGGAGCGCAGATCTCGCTGTTCGTCGGCTTCGCGGTCTGTGTCGTTTCCGGCCTCTGCAGCGCCATCATCGGCGTGATCGCCGCGCAGTTTCGCGGGCTAGACGGCGCGATCATGCGGCTGATGGACGCGCTGATGTCGTTTCCCGCCATTCTACTGGCGCTGGGCATCGCCGCCGCGCTCGGCCCGCGCGTGTCGAGCGTCATCATCGCACTGACCGTCGCTTACATACCTGCGGGCGTGCGCATCGTCCGTGCCGCGGCGCTGACGGTGCGCGAAATGGATTTCGTGCAAGCCGCGCAGGTCTCGGGCGCCTCTTCACTGCGGATCGTGATGCGGCACATCCTGCCGAACTGCCTCAGCCCGCTGTTGGTGCATCTGACCTTCATATTTGCCTATGCGATGCTGGCGGAGGCGGCACTCAGCTTTCTTGGCGTCGGTATCCAGCCGCCGATCGCCAGCTGGGGCAACATCATCGCCGAGGGTCGCGACTATGCCACGGAGGCCTGGTGGGTGATGTTGTTTCCCGGTATCGCTATCAGCGTCGCCGCATTGAGCCTCAACCTGCTCGGCGACGCGCTCGGCGATATGCTCGACCCGCGCCTGAAGGGAGGCGATTGATTTGATCGCGCCGCTTCTCGCCATTCGCAATCTCACGGTCCAGTTCCGCGTCGATTCCGGCTGGGTCACGGCGGTCGATGACGTCTCGCTGGATGTGGTCGCGGGAGACTGCGTGGGCATCGTCGGCGAGTCCGGCAGCGGCAAGAGCGTCACCGCGCTCTCGATCCTGCAACTGCATGAGCGCGCTACCACGCGGATGCCAAGCGGATCGATCCTTTATCAGGGGCAGGATTTGCTCCGCGCGCCGGGGTCGACGATGCGTCGCATTCGCGGCAGCGAGATCGCCATGATCTTCCAGGATCCGATGTCGTCGCTCAATCCGGTGCTAACCATCGCCGACCAGGTTTCCGAAACGCTGCGACAACACCAGGGCCTGACCGGCGTGGCGGCGCGAAAACGCGTGGTCGAGCTGCTCGGCTTAGTACGAATTCCTGACGCGGCGCGCCGCGCCGATGATTATCCGCATCGTCTCTCCGGCGGGATGCGGCAGCGGGTGATGATCGCCATGGCGATTGCCTGCAAGCCGCGGCTGCTGATTGCTGATGAGCCAACTACCGCGCTTGATGTCACCATCCAGGCGCAGATCCTGGAATTGCTGCGCGACCTGCGCAAGGAATTGAGCATGTCGGTGATGCTGATCTCTCACGATCTGGGCGTAATCGCCGAATTCGCCCAGCGCGTCATTGTGATGTATGCTGGGCGTGTCGTCGAAGACGCGCCGATGGCGCAGCTGTTTCGACGGCCGGTACATCCCTACACGATGGGGCTGATCGCCGCGGTGCCCAAGCTCGACAGCGATGCGTCGCGCCTCACCACCATCCCCGGCCGCATTCCGGCGCCGCAGGAAGTCATCCCCGGTTGCCGTTTCAGCCCGCGCTGCGCCTTGGTGGAGGACGGCTGCCTGCACGAGCAGCCGTCGATGCAAATGGTCAGCGATCATCAGTCGGCGCGCTGCCCGCCGCGTATTCTTGCGTTGGGCGAGCACCATGGTTGATCAGCCGATCGTTGAGGTGCGCGATCTGCGCAAGACGTTCGCCGTCAAGCATGTCGGCGGCGTTTCGACGCTACATGCCTTGAGCGGCGTCAATTTCGACATCATGCGCGGTGAAACGCTGGGGCTGGTCGGCGAATCCGGCTCGGGAAAGACCACGGCCGGAAGGATTTTGGTCGGGCTGATCCCGGCGACCAGCGGTAACGTCAGCCTGTTCGGGCACAGTATCATCGGCCCGGACGGCAAGGCCCAACTCGCTTCCGTGCGGTCGCGGCTGCAATTCGTGTTTCAAGATCCGTACGCCTCCCTCAACCCGCGCATGCGGATTGGCACGGCCATTGCGGAGCCGCTCGACATTGCCGGGACTCATTCGCGCAAGGACCGCAACGACCGCGTCGCGGAATTGCTCGAGCTAGTCGGACTGCCGAAAAACAGCGTCGAGCGTTACCCGCACGAATTCTCCGGCGGTCAGCGGCAGCGTATCGTGATCGCTCGGGCGCTCGCGCTCAATCCGGATTTTGTCGTCTGCGACGAACCGGTGTCGGCGCTGGACGTCTCGATGCAGGCGCAGATCGTCAATCTGCTGCTCGACTTGCAGGACCGGCTCGGGCTGAGCTATCTGTTCATCGCCCATGACCTGGCGGTGGTGCGCGCGGTCTCGAATCGCGTCGCCGTGATGTATGCCGGCGCGATCGTCGAGACGGCGCCGAAAGCGCAGATCTATTCCGATCCGCAGCATCCTTATTCGCGTGCGCTGCTCGACGCCGTACCGCGCGCCGATCCGGATTTTGTCCGACATCCGGTCGTCGCCGGTGAAGTGCCGAGCCTGCTCGACCCGCCGCCCGGCTGCTGTTTCCACCCGCGCTGCGCGTTTGCGATGGACCGTTGCCGCGTCGAAGTGCCGTCGCTGAGAGAGTCAGGCCCCGGTCGCCGTGTCGCGTGCCATCTCTTCTCGACGTGAGGCGCAACGCCGCATGTCATGCAGCGGATTGCAGTGCCGATGATTGGCGGCATGGTTTCATCGACGCTACTGACCTTGATCGTGATCCTTGCAATTTAAGGCTTGGTGATGGAAAGACGCCTAGCGGATGAGGTGACGCTGCGTCATAAAAAATTCGTTGTTCCCGGATGAAAATTGCCTGGTGCCCGACGTCATGGCGAAGTTGATCCGTCGGCGAGCGGCCGCGATTCCTTTACCGTGCAACAGGCCTCGGGTTGACGGTGGCCTGCTATTAGCCGCTTCGCTTTCATTTGTAGTCGCAGTATCGGGAACGCTTCTTTGTCCTTCCATACGCAACCGAACCCCGAACGAGGCTCCACGCTACGAGATCCGGGACCGCATCTAGGCGCGGTCGTCACACGCCGACTGCGTGCCATGGGCATCCGGGACAAGCCCATTGCATCGGAACGGCTGATCGGATCGATCCGGCGTGAACGTGTGGACCACATCATTGTCCTGGGCAGGCACATCTGCGCCGGATTCTGAGATCTTATTATAATGAGACGCGGACGCACTTGACCTTGGATAAGGAGGCGCCCGTTTCTCGCCCAGTTCATCGATCCGGTGTGATCAGGTCGCGCGCCATTCCGGGTGGACTTCATCGCCACCATGCCCGTGCCTAAGTTTTCGGTACGCACGGGGCTCCAAACCTGCCCGAAGCGATTGGGCCGGACCGCCTCCCCAGACACCGACCGGAGTGCTGTTGCCTGCCTCCAGGACTACAATGCATAGGAGGTCGGCACAGTATTTGCTTAGTTCATTCAGGCGATCCCGCCAGCCTCATCGCGGTCATGGAGCCTAGATGCCCGCCAAACCGTTTCACCTGGCCTGGTTCCTTCAGGGATCGAGCGCGCAAGCCTGGGGCGAGGCGTGGACCGGCCGCATCGGTCAGACGTGGATGGAACCTGAGCTGTTCCTGAACATGGCGCGCACGCTCGAGCGTGCATGTTTCGACTACATTCTGCTCGAAGATTCATCCTATGTCGGCGAGAGTTTTGGCGGCTCGACCGAGATCTACCTCAAGAACGGCATCGCTGTGCCACGGCAGGATCCGTCGGTGGTGGCGGCGCTGATGACGCAGGTGACATCGCGCATCGGCATCGTGCCCACTTTCGGAACCTACGCCTATCACCCCTATCTCCTGGCCCGCCTGGTGGCGACGCTCGATCAGGTGTCGGGCGGGCGAATCGGCTGGAACGCCGTCACCGGCAGTTCGGACTTCGCGGCCATGAACTTCGGCATGCAGGGCATGCCGGAGCACGATTTGCGCTACGACATGGCGGACGAATACATGGAGGTCTGCCGCGGACTGTGGGATTCCTGGGAGCCAGGCGCTATCGTCGCTGACCGCAAGGGTGGTGTGCTCGTCGACCACACCAAGGTCCACGCCGTCAACTACAGTGGTAAGTATTTCAGCACGCGCGGGCCGCTCAACTCCGGGCCGGCGCCGCAGGGCCAGCCCGTCATCGCCCAGGCCGGCGGCTCGCCGCGCGGACGCAAGTTCGCAGCCGCCCATGCCGACACGATCGTCGTCAACGCCAAGGGCATCGAGGCCATGCGCGCCTACCGTGACGACGTGCACAAGCACATGGTCGCACAAGGCCGCAAGCCGTCCGATTGCAAGGTCCTCTATCTCATCAATCCGATCATCGGCGAGACAAAAGAGGGGGCCGAGGATCGCAAGAAGAGGCGGGCCGCCATCGCGATGGAACGCATCGACGAGCGGCTCGCGCATTTCGGCAAGGTGACCAACATCGACTTTGCCAAGTTCGATCTCGACAAGCCGCTGCCCGACCACGTGACCACCAATGGCCACCAGCTGAACCTCGAGCAGTTCCGCAAAATGGCGAACGGGCGCTCGATCCGACAGACGATGGCGAGCTTCAATGCGGTCGACTTGTCGATCGAGCTCTGCGGCACGCCCGACGCCGTGGCTGCACGCATGGGCGAGGTGATGGAGGAGGTGGGCGGCGACGGCTTCCTGTTCTCGATGCCCAACGTCAATCGGCGCACACTCGCCGAGATCGAGGACGGGCTGGTGCCGGCGCTACAAGATCGCGGCCTAATGCGCACTGTCTACGAGCACAAGCATTTCCGCGACAATCTTCTGGCGTACTGATCACCCCAAGCAGGAAGGCAGAAAGCCGTCATGCGCGATCATCGTTCTCCAACCAAATTCAGCCGCCGCGCGGCAATCGGCCTGCTGGGCGCAGGCCTTGCGGCGCCGTTCATCCGCCCTGGTCATGCCGAGGCGGCATGGCCGGAGCAGACCACGATTCCCGACATCCTGAAGGGCAGCGGCGAGGTCCGCATCGCCACCTTCGGCGGCACGATGCAGGAGACCCAGCAAAGGGCTTATTTCGAGCCGTTCGAAAAGCTTTCCGGCATCAAGGTGCGTGCGTTTCCCGGCACGAACCCGACCAAGATCAAGGCCATGGTCGAGACCGGCAACGTCGAATGGGACATCGCCCAGCTCAGCCGCGGATCGATCATGAACCTGCAGAAGCAAGGCGACTATTTCGAGAAGATCGACTACTCCCTGATCGACGACGGTGTCGACGCCGCGTACCGCTTCGAATACGGCATCGAGATGCTGGTGTGGGCGCAGGTGATGGCCTATCGGACCGACGTCTTCAAGGGCGACGCGCCCAACGGCTGGGCGGACTTCTGGAACACCAAGAAGTTTCCCGGCGACAGGGCCATGGGCGGCACCGGCGCCGGCGGCTGGCCGGAGATGGAATTCGCCCTGATGGCGGCCGGCGTGCCGGCCGACAAGCTCTATCCTCTCGATATCGACAAGGCTTTCGCAAGCTATGACGAGATCAAGAAGGCGGTCGTCAAATGGTGGGACACCGGCGCCGTGCCGATCCAGCTTCTGACCGACCGCGAGGTCGCCATGACAACCGTCTGGAACGGCCGCGTCGCGGCCCTGCAGGCGGCCAACGTTCCGGCGGCCATATGCTGGAATCAGGGCCTGATGAAGCGCGACGCCTGGGGCATCCCCAGGGGTGCCAAGAACGCCGCGAATGCCATGAAGTTCGCAGCCTACTCCACCATGGCGATTCCGCAGGCACGCATCGCTTTCGGAATCCCCTACGGTCAGGTCAACGCCAAGTCGAACGACTACATCCCGCCCGAACGGCTGGCCGTGCTGCCCAGCGCGCCCGCCATCAAATCGCAGCTCGTGAACTACGATTTCGATTGGTGGATCGACAATCGCGACACCGTCGTCAACCGCTTCAACAAATGGCTTTTGAGCTGACAGCGATGGCCGGGGCTGGCCGCGGCGCGAAGGTCACGCTCAGCAACCTGGAAAGGAGCTATGATCGCGTGGCCGCGGTGGCCGGCGTTTCGCTCGACATCCTCTCGGGCGAATTCCTGACGCTGCTGGGACCGAGCGGATCCGGCAAATCGACGACCTTGATGATGATCGCCGGCTTCGAGAAGCCGACCGGCGGCGACATCGCCATCGACGGGAAGTCGGTCGTCGCCATGCCGCCCTATCGCCGCAACATCGGCATGGTGTTCCAGAACTACGCTCTGTTTCCTCATCTCACCGCTGCCGACAATATCGGATTTCCGCTGAAGCAGCGTGGCGTCGGCAAGGCTGAGCGGGAAAAGCTGGTCCGCGAGGCGCTGGCGCTGATGCAATTGCCTGACCATGGTGAGCGCTACCCGCGCCAATTGTCCGGTGGCCAGCAACAGCGGGTCGCTCTCGCGCGCGCCATTGTGTTCAAGCCGCGCCTTCTTCTGATGGACGAACCCCTCGGCGCGCTCGACAAGCAGCTCCGCGAGAACCTGCAGCTCGAGATGCGCCGCCTTCATGCCGATCTCGGCATCACCTTCATCTATGTCACGCACGACCAGGAGGAAGCTCTCACCATGTCGGACCGTATCGCCGTCATGAATGCGGGGCTGGTGGCGCAGGTCGGACGACCTGAGGATCTGTATGACCGGCCGGGCAGCCGCTTCGTCGCCTCCTTCCTCGGCGAGTCGAATTTCCTGCCGGCCATCGTGCGCGGCATCGAGGACGATGTCGTGGTGGCCGAGTGCGAAGGGGCGATCATCCGCGCTTTGTGTCCCGGCCGGCCCGCCACGGGCGAGAAGGTCATGCTCACGACGCGTCCGGAGCGTATCCGCTTCGCCGACGGCGCCTTTGCTTCGACCGCGCCGCAGAACCGTCTCAGCGTCACCGTGACCGAGGCGGTGTTTGCCGGCGAACGCTGCCGCTACATGTTGCAGGCACGCGACGGCACCGCGATGGTGCTGAAAGAGCCGTCGAGTGCGGCGATCCGGCGCCGCGCGGTCGGCGAGCGGACGGAGATCGCCTGGTCGGTCGCGGATACGATCCTTGTCTGAGGGGGTCGAAATCCGTTTCGAAGGACTAGCCGCCACGCGGCAGAGCGGCGTGCGGCTGCCTTGGCGACTGTCCTGGCGGCCGGTCATGCCGCTGCTGCTGGCGGCACCGCTTCTGCTCTTCATGCTCGTATTCTACGCATTGCCGGTGCTGTCGATGTTGATGCGCAGCGTCAACGATCCCAGCTGGACGCTGTCGCATTACGCGTCCCTGACGGGCGACACAGTGTTCCTGAAAGTCTTCTCGAACACGCTTTACACGTCGTTGACCGTCACCGCGGGGGCCCTGTTGCTGGGCTATCCTGTCGCTCTCTCGCTGGTGCGCGCGCCGCGCTACGCGCCGGTGATCCTGATCCTGATCCTGCTGCCATTCTGGACCAGCGTGTTGGTCCGCAGCTACGCCTGGATGGTGCTGCTGGGCCGGCACGGCCTCATCAATGAGGCGCTGCTCGCGGCAGGCATGATCGACCAGCCGTTGCGCATCCTCAATACGCCGCTGGCGACCCAGATCGCGATGGTTCACATCCTGCTGCCCTACATGGTTCTCCCGATTGCCAATGCGCTCCGACAGATCGATCCGTCGCTGGCGCGCGCGGCGTCCGGGCTTGGCGCCACGCCGTGGGCGACCTTTCGGCAGATAACGCTGCCGCTCTCCATGCCGGGCGTCGCCGCCGGCGTGCTGCTGGTATTCGTGCTGGCGCTGGGCTTCTACATCACGCCGGCCATGGTCGGCGGCACGCGCGAGATCACGCTATCGATGCTGATCGCCCAACAGGTCGATCAGCTCAACTGGGCCTATGCCGCGACCCTTTCGGTCGTGCTGCTGGCAACGGCGCTCGCCATCATCGCAGCTTTCTACCGGCTGCCTGGTGTCGGCCATACGCTCCGAACGAGCGCACGATGACAGTCGCCCGCGTGCTGCCGGCGACGCTCGTAGGCCTAATCCTCATGTTCCTCGCCTTGCCCATCGTCGTCGTGATGGTGGTCTCGTTTTCTTCGGCGACCTACCTGACGTTTCCACCGCCGGCTTTCGGGTTGCGCTGGTACAGCGCCTATTTCGCCAGCGACGATTGGTTGCGCTCCACCTGGCTCAGCCTCTGGGTCGCAGCCTCCGTGGTCGTCCTGGCGACGCTGCTCGGCACGCTGGCAGCGCTTGGCATCGCCCGCCTGCCCAAAGCACTCCGCGTTCTGGCCTCTGCGCTGATCCTGTCGCCTTTGATCGTGCCGGTGATCGTCGTAGCCATCGGTATCTACTACGCCTTCGCCCGGTACGGCCTGGTCGGCACGCCGGCCGGCCTGATCCTCGCCCATACCTGTCTTGCGGTGCCCTTCGTCGTCACCAGCGTGAACGCCAGCCTCGCGGGCATTGACCCCCGCCTGGAGCAGGCGGCGCTTAGCCTCGGCGCCACACCCACCGGCACTTTTTTCCAGATCACGCTGCCACTGATCCGCCCCGGCGTTCTGGTCGGCGCCCTGTTCGCCTTCATCACATCGTTCGATGAGCTGGTCGTTGCGCTGTTCATATCCGGCTCGGGCGCGGTCACGCTGCCGCGCCGCATGTGGGACGATTTGCTCTATCAGATCGAGCCGACCATCGCGGCGGTCTCAACCCTGACCATCGTACTGACGGTTGTGTTGATGGGCTGCGCCCACCTCCTTGGAAAACGAGCGGCCGCTTGACCTTGGCCCAGCCGAGACGCCGCGGTTGTAATTGACCGCGCGGGCATTTCCTTGGGGGCCAACGGAATGCCTGACAAGTGCACAAACATTGATCAAGAAAAGCAAATTAGTGCTGCTTGCTAACGAAATATATCCACGACTATGCTGCGTTGCAGCGATATCTTTCCTGGCGGTGCCAGGCGCGACAACGGAGGCACGATGACGTGTTCTGCCCTCAAGGTGCTCTCATGGTGCGGCGCAATGGCCGGCCTCATTGCTGGAGCGCTGGTCGCCCCGACGCCGTCGGCCCGGGCAGCCGGCGTCTTGAAGGTGGCGATGACTGCGGGCGATCTGCCGGTCACGACGGGCAATCCAGACCAAGGCTTTGAAGGCTTTCGATTCGTCGGCTGGAATCTGTACGACGCCTTGATTAACTGGGATCTGTCTAAGAGCGACAGGGCGTCGGACATCAAGCCTGGCCTCGCGACCGAGTGGCATGTCGATCCGGCCAACCACAAGCGCTGGATCTTCACCCTGCGACAGGGCGTGAAGTGGCATGATGGCTGCGACTTCACGGCCGACGACGTCGTCTGGAACTTCCAGCGCATCAGCGACCCCAAGGCGCCGCAGTTTTTCACGCAGCAATTTGCCCTGTCCCGCGCCTATCTTACGAACTTCGACAACATCGAGAAGATTGACGACCATAGCGTCGCCATCACCACGAAATTCGTCGAATCGCTCTTTCCGTATGACATGTCCTACGTGCTGATGATCAGCCGCTGCCGGGCGCAGGCGCTGAACTACGACTGGACTGCCTACGCCAATCAGCCCTCCGGCACTGGCCCCTATCGCTTCGCCAGCATGACCGCGCATGAACGCATGGAGCTGGTGCCGAACAACGATTACTGGGACAAGGCGCGGGTGCCGAAGCAGGACCGGCTGGTGCTGCTGCCGACGCCGGAGGCCGCGACCCGCACCGCGGCGCTGCTCTCCGGCCAGGTGAATTTTATCGAAGCGCCAGCCCCGGATGCAATCCCCGTGCTGAAGCGCGCCGCGATGCAGATCGTCTCCAACGCCTATCCGCACAACTGGCCGTACATTCTGAACTTCACCCGCGGTCCCTTCACGGACCTTCGCGTGCGCCAGGCGGCGAATTACGCCATCAACCGCGACGACGTGGTGGACCTTGTCGGCGGTATGGCGACACCCGAATATGCCGAGGTGCCGCCGACCCTGCCGTATTACGGCCATCCGGTGATCTACAAATTTGACAAGGCGAAGGCGCGCGCCCTGCTGAAGGACGCAAACTGCCTGCCCTGCAAGGTTACGCTGGCCATCTCCACTTCCGGCTCCGGGCAGATGCAGTCGCTGCCCATGAACGAGTTGGTCAAGCAGCAACTGGAAGATGCCGGGTTCGAGGTCACGCTCAATGTCATGGATTGGAACGCGCTGCTGGATGTCAGCCGCTCCGGCGTCCCGAAATACCCGAACGTGGATGGGATGAACGCCTCGCGCGGCCTGCTGGATCCGGTGAGCGCCATTATCAAACCGGTTGCCACGGCCTACTGGTCGCCCGCCGGCAGCAATTGGGGCCATTTCGGCACGCCGGAAGCGGACGCGCTGGTCAAGCAGATCTTCGAGGAGTTCGAGCCTGAGCAGCGGCTGGCGCTGCTGACCAGGCTGCACGAATACGAATCCGAACAAGCGCTGATGATCTTCGTCGTGCACGATCTCAACCCGCGCGCGCTGTCGCCGAAAGTGCATGGCTTCGTGCAGGCGCAGAACTGGTTCCAGGACCTGACGCCGATCACGGTCGATCCTTAGAAGGAGCGGGCATGCTCGGCTACGTCATCCGCCGCGTGCTATTCGCGATCCCGATCGCGCTCGGCGTCAGCGTCGTATGCTTTTCCCTGGTGTATCTGGCGCCGGGCGACCCGTTGCAGACGGTGCTGCCGCCGGACGCGACGGCCGAGACCATCGCGATCGTCAAGCACGCCTATGGCTTCGACCGGCCGATCCCGGTGCAATACGCGATCTGGCTGTGGCACGTTCTGCACGGTGACTTCGGCCGGTCGATCGCCAGCCAGCGCGCGGTCACGCTGGAGGTGTTTGGCGCGCTCGGCAATACGGCGATGCTGGCGCTGTTCGCCGCGCCGCTCTCGTTCATGGTGGGCTATGGCATGGGAGCGCTGGCCGGCTGTTTCCCCGGGCAGGCCACGGACCGTATCGTGACGGGCGCGGCGGTGATCGGCGTCAGCCTGCCGAACTACTGGCTGGGGCTGGTACTCGTGATCATCTTCGCGGTCGAATACATGGTGCTGCCCGCCAGCGGGATGGGGCAGTCCGGCTCGGCCGCCTTCACGCTATGGCACTGGAGCGACGCGCAATTCCTGGTGCTGCCAGTGATCACGCTGGCGATGATCCCGATCGGCATCATCGCACGCACCACGCGCGCGGCCGTGGCGGAGGTCCGGAGCCAGGATTTCGTCACCACGCTGCGTGCCATGGGGCTGGGCGAGGGCGCGGTGATCCGGCATGTGCTCAAGAATGCTTCGCCACAGGTGCTGGCGGTGATGGGGCTGCAATTCGGTTATCTGATGGGCGGCTCCATTCTGGTGGAGACGGTGTTCACCTGGCCCGGCAGCGGCTTCCTGCTGTTCAAGGCGATCATCAACCGCGACATCCCCGTGCTGCAGGGCACGATCCTCGCGCTCTCGCTGATCTTCGTCGCCACCAACCTGGTCGTGGACCTGTTGCAAGCGGTGCTGGACCCGAGGATCCGCCGAGCATGAACGAGAGAGCGGTGGTGGCGCAGGGCGCGATCCCGGCGGATTCCGAGGTCGACGGCGCGCCCGCGATTCGGGTGCGCGGCTATTGGCAGTCGGTGCTGCACCGGCTGCGCTATGACTGGGTGACGCTCGCCTTCGGCGTCGTGGTGCTGGCGATCGTGATCGTGGCGATCGCGGCCCCGCTGATCGCGCCTTTCGACCCGTACCAGCAGAGTATTGTCGGCCGGCTCAAGCCGTTCGGCTGGCGCGGCCATCCCTGGGGCACCGACGAGTTGGGCCGGGACATGATGAGCCGGCTGATCTATGGCGGCCGGATCTCGCTGGTGATGGGCCTAGCGCCGGTTTTGATCGCAACCGTGGTCGGCGGCACACTGGGTGTGATCGGCGGCTTCGCCGGGTGTCTGGCCAATACCGCCATCATGCGCACCATGGACGTCTTCTACGCCTTTCCGTCCATCCTGCTGGCGGTCGCGATCTCCGGCGCCATGGGCGGCGGCATGATCAATGGCATCATCTCCTTGAGCCTGGTGTTCACCCCCGCCATGTGCCGCGTGGCGGAGACGGCGACCGCGCAGGTGAAGAACCTGGACTACATCGAGGCCGCCCGCGCCAGCGGCGCGGGTACGCTGACCATCATACGCTACCACGTGCTGGGCAACGTGCTGGGACCGGTGTTCATCTATGCCTCCAGCCTCGTCAGCGTCAGCATCCTGCTCGCTTCGGGCCTGTCCTTCCTGGGCCTGGGCGTGCAGCCGCCCGAGCCGGATTGGGGCCTGATGCTCTCTACCCTGCGCCAATCGCTCTACGTCGACCCGCTGGGCTGCGCACTGCCAGGTATCGCGATCTTCATTACCTCTATTTGCTTTAATCTCGTCAGCGACGGCGTTCGCGGCGCGATGGATGTGCGTGGATGAGCGCCGCCATGGAGGTGCAGCCCTATGTAGATCCCAGGGATCGCGGCGGCGCCGCTCAGCCGATGCTGATCGCGCGCGAGCTGCAGCGCTATTTCCGGGTGAAGGGTGCGGGCAAGGGCGCCGTGGTGCGCGCGGTGGATGGCGTGTCGTTCACCCTGTTCAAGGGTGAAACCCTGGGCGTGGTCGGCGAGTCCGGCTGCGGCAAGTCAACGCTGGCGCGGCTGCTGCTGCATCTGGTGGTACCGGATTCGGGCGAACTGGTGTTCGACGGCGACGCCGTGGGCGAGACCGGCGGCGTCAACATCGGCGATCTGCGCCGTCAAGTGCAGATGGTGTTCCAGGACAGTTACTCCTCGCTGAACCCGCGCATGCCGGTGCAGGATTCCATCGCCTTCGGCCCGATGGTGAACGGCCGCAGCAAGACCGAGGCGCGCCGGATCGCCCACGAGATCCTGGTCAAGGTGGGTCTTCGGCCGGATCTGTTCGGCCCGCGCTACCCGCACGAGCTGTCCGGCGGCCAGAAGCAGCGCGTCAACATCGCCCGCGCGCTCGCGGTCGGACCGCGCATGGTGATCCTCGACGAAGCCGTCTCCGCGCTGGACAAGTCGGTCGAGGCCCAGGTGCTCAATTTGCTGCGACAGCTCAAGCGCACTTTGAACCTGACCTATTTGTTCATCAGCCACGACCTCAACGTGGTGCGCTATATCAGCGACCGCGTGCTGGTGATGTATCTGGGACAGGTGGTTGAGCTTGGCCCGGCGGCCGAGGTATTTGCCCGAGCGCGCCACCCTTACACAAGGGCGCTGCTGGGGTCTCGCCTGTCGATGGACGCCGGACGGCGGATCGAGGCGCCGCCTCTGGTGGGCGACCCGCCGAGTCCGATCGACCCGCCCTCGGGCTGCCGTTTCCGCACCCGATGCCCGCATGCGGAGTCCGTGTGCGAAGCGCGGATGCCGACACTGGGACACTGGGAGGACCGCTCCTCCCATGTCGCGGCGTGTCATATGACGACGCCAGATTCCGGTCACAGCCTGGCGGGGTCCGCCTGATGGACGGCCACACCGAGGCGGCCGCGCCGCTGCTGGACGTGCGGGATCTGACCGTGAAGTTCGTGAGCCGCGAGGCGACGGTGACCGCCGTCAACGGAGCCACGTTCAGCCTGCGCGCCGGCGAAGTGCTGTGTCTTTTGGGCGAGTCCGGCTCGGGCAAGTCCGTCACGCTGCGCGCACTGATGCGGCTATTGCCGAAGCAAGCGCAGGTGGCCGGTCGGGTTGAACTCGGCGGACAGGATGTTCTTGCGTTGCAGGGAAAGGCGTTACGGGCCTTTCGCGGCGGCGAGGTCGCGATGGTGTTCCAGGAGCCGATGACCGCGCTGGACCCGGTCTATACCATCGGCCAGCACCTGGTGGAGATGATCCGCCGACACAAGGGCGGCACCAAGGCCGAGGCCCGCGCCCGCGCGATCGAGCTGCTGGATCTGGTCAAGATCCCATCCGCCGCGCGCCGGCTCGATGCCTATCCGCATGAGTTGTCGGGAGGGCTGCGGCAGCGCGCGATGATCGCGATCGCGCTGTCCTGCGGGCCGCGGCTCTTGCTGGCAGACGAGCCGACCACGGCGCTGGACGCGACGGTGCAGATCCAGGTGCTGATCCTGCTGCGCCGCCTGCAGCAGGAACTGGGGATGGGCACCATCTTCGTCACCCACGATTTGGGTGTGGCGGCGGAGATCGCGGATCGCGTGGCGGTGATGTATGCCGGGCGGGTGATCGAGGAGGGGCCGGTCGCGGACGTCTTGCGCGCGCCGGCGCATCCTTACACCGCGGGTCTGTTAGCCTCCACCGTGCACGACCAGGCGCCGGACCAGGATATCGCCGCGATCCCGGGGAGCCCGCCTGATTTGCGGCGGCTGCCGGGCGGCTGCAGCTTCGCGCCGCGCTGCGGTCTCGCCACCGAGGCATGCCGCCAGGCCTTCCCCGACCCGGTCTACCCGGCGCCGGGCCGGATGGCCCGCTGCCTCCGCGTCGCGGACGTGTTGCCGAGCTTGATCGGAGAGCCTGCATGAAAGACAACGGCGCATGACCGAAAAATCGAAATTCGCGGACGACATGACCGCGTCGATCGCGACCTGGCACGGCGTGACGCCGCCCAACGACGTCGCCCTGCGCATGCTGGGTGATCTGGAAAAACTTATCCGCGATTTCGAGGCGCTGCGCGGCACGCTACGCTTCGAGGACGAGCCCTCGAGCTTCGAAGCGGCGCTGCGCGAAGCGGCGTCGATCGGGGTGCGCCGATGACGGCGATTGGGCTTGATGTCGCCAACCTGTCGCTGGTCGACGCGGCGGACGCGGTGCGCCAGGGCGAGGTGAGCGCGGTGGCGCTGCTGGAGGCGTGCCTCGCCAACCTCGACGCCCACGAGGACGCGGTGAACGCCACGATCTGGGTGGACAAGGAAGGCGCGTTCGCGGCTGCCCGCGCCGCCGATACGAAGCGCGCCGCGGGCGGTCCGATCGGTCCGCTGCACGGCCTGCCGCTTGCGCACAAGGATATGTACTATCAGGCCGGCCGGCTCTCGACCTGCGGCTCGGCCATTCGCCGGGATTTCGTGCCCGACTACAGCGCCACGGTCATCGAGCGGCTCGCTGCTGCCGGCGCTTACGCCTTTGCCGGCCTCAACATGGCGGAGTTCGCGCAGAACGGCACCGGCCACAATCGTCATCACGGCGATTGCCGCAATCCCTGGAATCTTTCGTATATCACCGGCGGCTCCTCCAGCGGATCGGGTGCGGCGGTCGCGTCCCGTTTCACCTTCGCGGCGCTGGGATCGGACACCGGCGGGTCGATCCGTCTTCCCGCCGCGGCGAACGGGGTGAGCGGGATCAAGCCGACGCAGACGCGCGTCAGCCGCTACGGCGTGATGCCGCTCTCCTTCTCGGCCGACAATGTCGGCCCGCTCGCCCGCACCGCGCGCGATTGTGCCCGGATCATGAGCGTCATCGCCGGGCACGACCCGCGCGACCCGACCAGCGCCGAAATGCCGGTGCCCGACTACGAGGCGGGACTGAACGGCGACCTTCGCGGCGTGCGTGTCGGCGTGCCCAAGACCTACTTCCTGGACGATGTCGACGCGCCGGTGCGGGCCGCGTTCGAGGCGTCGCTGGCCGTGCTGGCCGGGCGCGGCGCCACGCTGGTGCCTCTGACGCTGCCACTGATGGATGCGGTCGCGACCTATGCGTCGGTCGTGTCGCGCGTCGAAGGCGCCACGATCCACGCCGAGTGGATGCGCCAACGTCCGCACGATTTCGCGACCCATATTAATTCCCGCATGTTTCCCGGCCTCGCCATCCCCGGCACCTATTATGTCGAGGCCCTCAGCCGGCGCGGCCCGATCCTGAAAGCGTTCGCGACCGAGGTGTTCGGTCAGGTGGATCTTTTGGCGACACCCACCATCCGCATCTGCCTGCCCACGATCGCGGCCACCGACGTCGACGATGGCCCGCCGGGAACGGAGCAACTGGCGCTGGGCATCTCCATCAACACGCGGCCTTTCAACTATCTCGGCCTGCCCGCGATCAGCATTCCCTGCGGCTTCGACCCGAACGGTCTGCCGATCGGCCTGCAGATCAGCGGGCGTCCTTTCGCGGAAGACGCGGTGCTGCAAGCGGCCGACGCCTACCAGCGCGATACCGACTGGCATACACGCCGGCCGGCCATCCCGGCCGCCTGAGCGATCGATTTCTGCAACGACAAGGAGGATGATGATGACAGAGATGCCTGACGACGCCGCGCTTACCGTGGAGTTCGACGTGTTCGCCAAGCGCGCGGGACTGGACATTCCGGCGGACCGCAGGCCGGCTCTGTTCGCGGGCTTCAAGGATCTGCGCCGCATGGTGGCGCTGATGCGCCAGCCGCGCACCGCGGCGGATGAGCCGGCCGGCACATTCTCGATCCTGAGCGTGACGCGAGGCCTGTGATCATGACGGACACCAAACTGTTCGAACTCAGCATCGCCGAGGCCGGACGCAAGCTGCGCGACGGCGCGATCACCTCGATGGCGCTGACCGAGGACGCGCTCGCCCGCATCGGCGCGATCGATCCCGCGCTTGACAGCTTCATCACCGTGACCGCCGAGCGCGCCCGGGCCGACGCCGCCGCGGCGGATGCGAATTTCTCGAAAGGGATCGACAACGGGCCGATGCAGGGCGTGCCTTACGCGCTCAAGGACATCTACGACACCGCCGGCATCCGATCGACCTGCCATTCCAAGCTGCGGCTGGACAATGTGCCGGCGGCCGACTCGGTGGTCGAGACGAGGTTTAAGGCGCAAGGCGGCGTGCTGCTCGGCAAGCTCGCCACCCATGAGTTCGCGCTCGGCGGCCCGAGCTTTGACCTGCCGTTTCCGCCGGCGCGCAATCCCTGGAACCCCGAGCATATTCCGGGCGGCTCCTCGTCCGGCTCGGGTGCGGCGGTCGCTGCCGGGCTGGTGCGCATGGCGATGGGATCGGACACCGGCGGCTCGATCCGCGGACCCGCCGCCTATTGCGGCACAGTCGGTTTGAAGCCGACCTATGGCCTTGTTTCGCGCCGCGGCGTGTTTCCGCTGTCGACTACGCTCGACCATTGCGGGCCGTTGTCCTGGACGGTAGAGGACAGCGCGATCGCGCTGCAGGTCATCGCCGGCTACGACCCGCTCGATCCCGCCAGTGTCGATCGTCCCGTGCCGAACTACCTGGACGGGCTCGGTCAGGGCGTGGAAGGGCTGCGCATCGGCCTTCCCAGGCATTTCTTCGCCGAGGCGCAAGGCGTTTCGCCCGAGGTCGTCGCGGCGATCGACCGAGCCGCGGAGACACTCGAAAAGCTCGGCGCGGTGGTCGAAGAGATCACGCTGCCGGATTACGAGCTGTTCAATGCGTGCGGCCGCGTCATCATGTACGCCGAGGCGTTCGCCATTCATGAGCAGGACTACCAGACCCGTCCGCTGGATTTCGGTCTGCTGACTTACTTGAGGATGACGCTTGGCGCCTTCGTCACCGCGGCCGATCTTCAGCAGGCGATGCGGCTGCGGCGCGAACTGACGCGCGCGGTCAATCTGAAGCTCAAGACCTATGACGCACTGATCACCGCCAGCGCCCTGATTCCGGCGCCCGCCTTCTCCGATATCGATCCAAACAGCCCGCCGAACTGGCCGATCCAGACCATGCCGTTCAACGTCACTGGCAACCCGGCGATGTCGATCCCGACCGGCTTCTCCGCATCGGGCCTGCCGCTGTCGATGCAGATCGTCGGCCGCGCCTTCGATGAAAGCATGGTGCTTCGCATCGGCGCCGCCTTCGAATCCGCGACGGGGCTGAGCGCCCGGCGCCCGGCGCTCGCTCAAGGCAAGGCTAGCCGATAGGCGCGCCTGCGGCCGTAAGGGTTGCGAGCGGCTGACTGGCCGTGATCATCATGGATCGCTGCTCGTAACGGGCTGCGATCAACTCGAACAGCACGGGTGATGAAACCTCTGACGCGCAGTCGACAGCAAGGGAATCGCCACATCGGGCTTACCCTTCCCGTCACCTCTCCGCCCGATCGAGCGAGTGAAATTTGACCGGGCGTGTAGGTTACAGACGTACGTCTGGCGACCGAGCAAGGCGGGCAAGCCGTACATCGGAATCTTCGCGGCGCTGTTCGATTCAGGTTCCTCGAAAACATCCATTTCAGGCGGACGATCGGAGGAAATATCGCAGATCTGCGCCGTGTGGGGAAAG
>Ga0209648_10000701_pt1 | contig 26126 bp, 17 predicted proteins | sample GraSoi2013_115cm_FD_185830 | JGI IMG/M metagenome (GOLD analysis project Ga0209648, IMG submission 185830) | Grasslands soil microbial communities from the Angelo Coastal Reserve, California, USA - Sample 9_17_2013_115cm (SPAdes) (version 2) | ecosystem: Environmental > Terrestrial > Soil >... | reverse complement strand
CCGGCGGCTGCTGTCGACCCGGCTGATCTCGCAGACCGGCGACGGCGTCTTCACCGCCGGGGTCGGCACGTACGTATTCTTCAACGCGACCACGTTCACGAGCCCGGCGAAGGGAGCGGCGGCCTTCACCGTCGTGTACCTGCCGTACTCGCTGATCGGCCCGTTCGCGGGCGTATTCATCGACCGGTGGTCACGGCGCCAGATCCTGGCCCTGTCGGCCCTGTTCCGTTCCGTCTTCGTGGCGCTGACCGCGGCGATCATGGCCTCGGGCGGCAGCGGCCCGCCGCTCTACATCGCGGTCCTGCTGGTGCTGGGCGTGAACCGGTTCTTCCTGGCCTCGCTGTCGGCGGCGCTGCCGCATGTGGTCGACGACGACAAGCTGGTGATGGCCAACTCGGTGTCACCGACCGCGGGCGGCATGATGGCCGCGATCGGGGGCATCGTTGCCCTCGGCCTGAACGCGGCCACCGGTGACACCGAGCGCGGCGCCGCCATCACCCTGCTGGTCGCCGGCGGCTGCTACGCGACCGCCAGCCTGGTCGCCATGACCATGCGCCGGGATCTGCTCGGCCCGAACCTCGAGCCGGGAGCACCGCCCGGGCGGTTGCTCAGCGAGCTCGCCTCGGTCGTGGCCGACCTGGCCGCGGGCGCGCGTTATCTCCTCAGGCGCCGCGGCCCGGCCAGCGCGCTCGGCGCCACCGGCGCCGGCAGCTTCCTGTTCGGGATCTTGTCCCTCATGTCCATCCTGCTATACCGGAACTACTTCTACCCGTCCAGCGCCTCTGTGGCCGAGGGTCACTACGCGGTGCTGGCCGCGGTCTCGGCGGTCGGCTACGGCTGCGCCGCACTGGTGATCCCGCCGGCCGCCAGGCGGCTGTCCAAGCCGACCTGCGTCACGCTGCTGCTTGCGCTCGGCGCGGTGGTGACCGGCGCGCTGGGCGAGACCTTTGACCAGATCGCGTTCCTGGCCATCGGCTTCTGCCTGTACCTGGCCCGGCAGGGCGTGGCCATCTGCGCGACCACGATCCTGCAGGAGGAGGCGGACGACGCCTATCGCGGGCGGCTGTTCGCCTTCTACGACGTGATGTTCAACGTCACGTACGTGGCCGGGGCCGACCTGAGCGCCGTCTTCATGCCGCACAGCGGCAAGTCGCCGCCGATCATCGCCCTGGTGGCCGTCGGGTACGCGGTCGCGGCCGCGGGCTACTGGATCATCAGCCGTCAGCCTGCGGCGGGCGGCGAGCCCGGGACGTCGAGTCCCCCGTCCACGGCCCAGGCCAGCAGCTCGTGAGTGGCCCGCTCCGGTCCCAGCGGGCCGTGCTCCAGGCGCAGCTCCAGCAGGTACGCGTACGCCTTGCCGACCAGCGGTCCCGGCTTGATGCCGAGGATCGCCATGATCTCGTTGCCGCCCAGGTCCGGCCTGATGCTCGCCAGCTCCTCGCGCTCGGCCAGCGCGGCGATCCTCTCCTCCAGGCTGTCGTAGGCGCGGGCCAGCCGCTGCGCCTTAGCGGCGTTCCGGGTCGTGCAGTCCGCCCGGGTCAGCGCGTGCAGCCGGGTCAGCAGCGGGCCCGCGTCCCTGACGTAGCGACGCACCGCTGAGTCCGTCCACTCGCCGGTGCCGTAGCCGTGAAACCGCAGGTGCAGCTCGACCAGGCGGGCCACATCGGCCGCCACGTCCTTCGGGAAGCGCAGGGCGGTCAGCCGGGCCCGGGCCAGCTTGGCGCCGACGACCTCATGATGGTGAAACGCCACCCTGCCGCCGGACAGCCGGGTTCGGGTCTTCGGCTTCCCTATGTCGTGGAGCAGCGCGGCGAGCCGCAGCACGAGGTCCGGTTCCAGGTCATACCGGGGTTCGAGGTCGATGGCCTGGTCCAGGACGGTCAGCGAATGGAGGTACACATCCTTGTGCCGGTAGTGCTCATCTCGCTCGAGGCGCAGCTTGGGGACCTCGGGCAGCACCTGGCCGGCCACGCCGGTGTCCACGAGCAGCGCGATGCCGCGCCGCGGTCCCCCGGCCAGCGGCGCCAGCATGAGCTTGGACAGCTCGGCGGAAATCCGCTCGGCCGACACGATGGCCAGCCGCGGCGCCAGCTCGGTCATGGCCGCGCGCAGCTCGGGGGCCACGGTGAAGCCCAGCTGCGCCGCGAACCTGGCGGCCCGCATGATCCGCAGCGGATCGTCGCCGAGTGAGTCCTCCGGCCGGCCCGGTGTGCGGAGCACCTTCCCTTTCACGTCGCGCAACCCGGAGAACGGGTCCACGAGCTCGTACCCCGGCAGCCGCGCCGCCATCGCGTTAACGGTGAAGTCGCGACGGGACAGGTCATCGGTGAGCGATTGGCCGTATTGGACCTCAGGCTTGCGTGACTTCCGCGCGTACTGCTCACTCCGGTAAGTCGTGATCTCGAGGACCTCGCGGCCCTTGCGCATCCCGACCGTGCCGAATTTGATGCCGATCGTCCACACCGCGTCCGCCCAGCCGCTGACGATCTCCAGCACGCGGGCGGGCGTAGCGTCGGTGGCCAGGTCCAGGTCACCGCGCGGGCGACCCAGGAAGAAATCCCTGACCGGACCGCCGACGAGCGCGAGCTCGTGGCCTTGGCTGGCGAACCGGGCGCCCAGCTCGCCGGCGGCCGGGGACATCTCGGAAAGCATGCCGGCCACCGCCTTTCGCTGCTTCGGGCCCAGCTCTGGTGAGTCCAGTGACGAGGAATCCAGCACGGGCATTGAGGGTAGGTGCTGAGCGTAAGATTTGGGAAACCCGGCGGACGAGCCGACGGGCGCGGCGCTGCCTGGACTGAGGAGCGAGGGACGAGCGACGAGGGAAGGCAGTGCCACAAAGGCGCCCCGGCGGCGAGCGGAAGACAGAGCGCCAAGGGAGCCGATGCAGGCGACTCCGCCCAACCTCGCTCACCCCAGCCGGCCGGCCGCAATAGCATTTCCGACATGCTCCGCCCGCTGCTGACCAGGACCACCGCCGCGGCCATCCGCGCTTCCGGCCTGGCCCGGCGCGGTCCGGCCCGGCGCGTCGTGACCCTGGCCGTTCTGGCCCCGTGGGCTCTGGCCCTCTCCAGTCTGAACCTGAGCGGCGCGGCGGCCAGCGTGGCAGGGACGCGGCAGGCCGGCGGGGCGGTGCCGGTCCTCCTGGCCATCACCTCGGTCAGCCCCGACTACGCCACGCCGGGCCAGCCCGTGACCGTTTCCGGGACCCTGACGAATATCTCGGGCGACACGATGACGGGCCTGTCGGTCCAGCTCCGCTCGTCGGGCGGCGCGTTCGACAACAGGACGCAGCTGCAGCATTACGCGGACGGCACGGATCCCTTCGCGGACTCGCCCATGTCCGGCGCGGTCACGGCCCTGACGAAGCCGCTCGCGCCGCGGGCCACGGCCGGCTGGTCGGTCACGCTGCCCGGCAGCCAGCTGCCGATGACCGGCTTCGGCGTCTACCCGCTCGCCGCCGAGGCCGACAGCGCCAACCAGACCCAGCTCGCCGTGAGCCGCACCTTCCTGCCGTTCTGGCCCGGCAAGCAGGGCCTGGACCCCCAGCGGCAGGACGTGGCGTGGATCTGGCCGCTGATCGACCAGCCCCGCCAGGCGATGTGCGCCGGGCTACTGAACAATGGCCTGGCGGCCAGCTTCGGCCAGGGCGGCCGGCTATCCGGGTTGCTGGAGGCCGGCCACCAGTACTCCGCTAGCGCGCATCTGACGTGGGCGATCGACCCGGCCCTGCTCGCCAACGCGGCCACCATGACCAAGCCGTACCACGCCGGGGGCGTCGCGGGCTGCCGCAGCTTGCGCGAGGGCTCGCCACAGCCCGCCCCAGAGCCCGCGAGCCGGGCGGCGAAAGCCTGGCTCGCGCAGCTCAAGTCGGCGACCGCAGGGCAGCAGGTGTTCGTGACGCCGTACGGCGACGCTGACCTCGCGGCCTTGCTCCGGTACAACCTGAACGCCGACCTGGATCAGGCGTTCAAGGCTGGCCGCCTGGTCGCCGGCCAGGCCCTGGGCAGCAGCCTCAGCGCCCCGGCGGCGGGGACCCCCGCCAGCCCGAACGGGATCGCGTGGCCCGCCAACGGGAGCCTCAACCACGCGGACCTGGTCAGCCTCGCCGCGAGCTACGGCATCACCACGGTCGTGCTCGACAGCACGGCGATGCCACCGTCGCCGCAGCGGAATTACACGCCCAGCGCGCAGGCGACCGCGCCGGACGGCACGGGTTCCGGCATGAAGGTCCTGCTCTCGGACGACAGGATCACGTCGGTCATCGGATTGGCCAACTCCGCGTCCGACTCGCAGGCGACGAAATTCTCCGTCCAGCAGCGTTACCTGGCCGAGACCGCGATGATCGCCGCGGAGCGGCCTAACCTGGCCCGGTCGATCGTCGTCGCTCCGCCTCGCCGCTGGGATCCCCCCGCTGGCCTGGCGGGGGACCTGCTCGCGGAGACGGTCAGCGCTCCGTGGCTGCGGCCGGTCAGCCTGGGCCAGCTGGCGGCCGCCGGACATCCGACGGGGCAGGTCAGCCGGCAGGCCCTCCAGAGAAGGGTCAGCGGTGCCCAGCTGGGACGATCTCTGGTGGATCAGGTGCGCCAGCTGGATCAGCAGGTACGGCTGCTGAGCAACGTCCAGTCGACCCCGCCCCCCGGCCTTGACCGCGCGATGTTCGCCATCGAGTCCTCCGCGTGGCGCGGCGGCGGTCAGGCTGGGCAGCGGGCTCTGGCGCAGCAGGTGTCCGGGTACCTGGCCAGCCAGGAGGCCAGGCTGAAGATCTTCGTCACCCCGCGGGAGCAGCTGACCGGCAGGACCGGCACGGTGCCCGTGTCCATCTCCAACCGGCTGGGCTATGACGTCAACGTCCGGCTGCAGGCAGACCCCGGAGGTGGGGTCACGGTCCGGAGGCAGCCCGGTGTGATGACAGTTCCGGCCGGGGAGCAGGTGCTCATCAAGCTGAGCGTGACGGCCACCTCGGTCGGCTCGACCACGCTCACGCTCAGCCTGCGCACGCCCGAAGGCACTCCGATCCCCGGTGCGCGCGCCAGCACGACCATCCAGGCCACGCACTACGGCACCCTGGCGTTCGTGATCATCGTCGCCGTGCTGGGGGCATTCATGATCACCTCAGGCGCCAGGGCATTCCGGCGTCGTGGCCGGAGAGGGCGCGACTCCGCGGCCGGCGCCGGTCAGGCACAAGCGTCCCGCGGGCCGCGCGAGGCTGCGCCGGTACCGGCGGATGCGAGTCGTGCACCGCACGACGCGTCCGCGGACCAGCCCGATTGGCGTGATGAGCCGGGCGAAACCGATACCGTCGTGTCTGACCGGTCAACCACGGGCCGGTCAACCACGGGCCGGTCAACCACGGGCCGGTCAACCACGGGCCCATTCACCACCCGGCCACGCTAGCGGCCCCCGATCTACCGGAAGCGGAGGAGACAGATGACTACGCCTGGGCGCCGGGCTGGACCGACCGCCGCTGACGGCGACCTTGGTCCACGCACGGGCTCGCATCCAGGCGACGGCATTCCTGCCGCGGAGGCCGACTACGGCCTCGATCCGGACCGCGCGCGGCCGGAGCCCGGGCGGCGGAGCCCGGGCCGGACCCGGCCGCGCCACGCCGCCGATACCGCCCGAGATGACGAGCGGACGGCGGGAGCCGCCCTGAACGCCAGGATCGCGCGCACTATCCAGAACGCGAAGTCCGCCCGGGATGCCGGGACCGGCCGCGCTGCCGACCCCAGCGCGCCCGGCGACCCCAGCAGGGCCGGCGACCCCAGCAGGGCCGGCGACGCCCCTGGTCCGGCAAGTTCCAGCCTGCTGCGCTCCAGCGGGGCCATGGCGGTGGGCACCCTCGCCTCGCGGGTCACCGGCTTCGTGCGCTCCGCCATCCTGATCTACGCGATCGGCACCCACGATCTCGGCAACGCCTACAACGTCGCCAACACGCTGCCCAACATCGTCTACAACCTCGCCCTCGGCGGCATCCTCAGCAGCGTCGTGGTGCCGCTGCTCGTCAACGCGGCCAAGCGGGACCGCGACCGCGGCGAGGCCTACGACCAGCGCATCTTCACGCTCGGCGTGCTGGCCCTCGGTGCCATCACCGTGGTCGCTACGGCCGCCGCCGTGCCGATCGCCAGCGTGTACGCGGGCAACATCGGCGGTGACGCCGAGACGTACCACCTGACGGTGATCTTCGCCTACTTCTTCATCCCGCAGATCTTCTTCTACGGGGTCAGCTCGCTGGCCGGGGCCATCCTGAACGCGCGCGGTAGCTTCGCGGCGCCGATGCTGACGCCGGTCATCAACAATCTGGTCGTGATCCTGGTCGGCCTGGCGTTCATCGCGACCGCCGGCCTGAACCAGACCCCGGCGAGCATCTCGACGGGCGAGGTCCAGCTGCTGGGCATCGGCACCACGCTCGGCATCGTCTTGCAGACCGTCGCGCTGATCCCCTCGCTGCGCAAGGTCAGGTTCCGCTGGCGCCCCCGGTACGACTTCCGGCACGCCGAGGTCTCCGAGATCGGCCGGATGAGCAGCTGGATGTTCGGCTACGTGATCACCACGCAGATCGCGTTCCTGGTCACCACGCGGGTCGCCAACTCGGCGGGCGCCCGGGTGTCCCAGCAGGCTGCGGGCGCCGGGTTCGCCGCCTACAGCAATGCGTACATGCTCTTCCAGCTGCCCTACGCGATCGTCGGCATCTCGGTGATCACCGCCATGCTGCCCAGGATGAGCGCGCACGCGTCCGAGGGCAGGTACCGGCTCGTCTCGGCCGACTTCTCCACCGCCACGCGGCTCGCCTCGGTCGTCGTGGTGCCCGCCGCGCTGACCCTGGCCGTGCTCGGGGCGCCGCTCGCCGAGGGGGTGTTCGGGTACGGCAGCACGTCGGCGGCCAGCGCCCGCTACCTCGGCGAGATCTTCGCGGTGTTCTCGCTGGGCCTGCTCCCGTTCACGCTGTTCCAGTTGCTGCTGCGGGTCTTCTACGCGATGCACGATAGTCGCACGCCCGCGCTCATCGGCCTGGTCACGATGGCGATCAACATCACGGCCAACCTCATCGCGCTGGCCATCCTGCCGCCGGGGCATGTCGTCGCGGGCCTGGGCGCTGGTTTCGGGATCGCGAGCGTGGCCGGGACCGCGGTGGCGTGGCGGGTGCTCGGCAGGCGCACCGGGGGCCTCGATGGCTACGCGATCCGCGCCAGCCTGGTGCGGATGCACGCGTCGGCGATCCCGGGCGTGATCTTCGCCATTGGCGTGTCGGTCATGATAGGCGCCGTCATCCCGGGCGGACGGATCGCCGCCCTCCTCACCGTGGCGGTCGGCGGCAGCGGGGCGATGCTGCTCTATGTCCTGTTCGCCAAGGCCTTCGGCGTCCGCGAGCTCACCGACCTGACCAGCACCGTCCGCGCGAGGCTGCGCTGAGCTGGCCCGGGGGACAGTGCTAGTCCAGGGGGCAACCCCCTGGAACCCCCCGCGAAACCCCCGCCCCCGGGCAAGCTCCGGGAGTGCCTGCCCTAGGGGGGACGACCCCCCTTCAACCCCCCGCCCCGGAGCAAGCTCCGGGAGCAGAGGCCAGTGTTTCTTGGTGGTAACGGTTTGCAATGGTAGGTTGCGCGGGGACTGCCGGGGGGCGGTCCGCGGCCTAGCATGTTGTACAGCATGATGGTCTTGTCTCATCCGGTTCGTCACCTACGGGGCCAGGAGGGAGGCGCGGGAGCCGCTCCGCTCGTCGCAGGCATGTGAGTACGTTTACATCTGAGCCGGGAACGCGGCTCGGCGGCCGGTACCGGCTAGAGGACCGGGTCGCCGCAGCTGCTGGCTGGGCTGCCTGGAAGGCCATCGACGAGACGCTGGCCCGACCGGTCACCGTGCTCACGTTCGCCCCGGGCTTCCCGCGACTTCACGAGGTGGTGACCGCCGCACGCGCGGCCAGCCGACTCAACGACTCTCGGTTCGCGCAGGTATTCGACGTCGAGGACGACTGGGATCACGCCTACATCGTTATGGAGTGGGCCTCCGGGGACTCCCTCGATGACATGCTCGCGGCTGGCCCGCCCGACGCGGCGCGCGGCGCGCGGATCATCGCCGAGGCGGCCGCGGCGATCTCGGTGGCGCACGCGGCCGGCCTCGCCCACCTGTGCCTGGCTCCGGATTCCCTGCGCTGGACCCTCGGGGGCGGCGTTAAGATCACGGGTCTCGGCATCAACGCAGCGCTGACCGGCGCCACCGCGGAGGACCCGGCGCTCGCCGATACCCGCAGGCTGGGAATGCTCCTCTACGCGGCGCTGACCGGGCACTGGCCCGGCGCTGACTCCCCCACCCTGCCGCCGGCGCCGGTCGCGGACGGGCTTCCCTGCAGTCCCCGGCAGGTCCGGGCGGGCGTGCCTGCCGTGCTCGACGAGATCACCTGCCAGGTCCTGCTGCTGCGGAACCGGGACGACGGCGTCGCGCTGACCACGCCGGCCCAGCTCTCCGCAGCGCTCTTGGCTGCCCTCCCGCCGGTGCCGATACCTCAGTTGCCCCCGTCGCCGCGCTCGCGAGCCGACACGCACCGGCAGGGGCCGCGACCCCGCCGCACGGCGGAGTACCGGTCACCGGACGAGCGCGCGCCCGAGTACCGGACACCGGACGGCCGGGAGCCCGACTACTGGTCACCCGACGGCCAGCGCCCGCGCGGCCGTTCCGGGGCACGCAGATCGACGCCGGACCCGCGGCCGGGCACGTCACGAGCCCTCGTCATCGCGGTCCTGGCCGTAGTCGTGGCGGCCGGACTCGGGTGGGCCGCCTATCACTCGCTGCGCGGCGGCGGCCACGCCTCGCGCGGCTCCGCTAGCCACCCTCCTGGGGCCCGACAGACCGGCACGCGGGCGGTGGTGCTCAATCCGGTGAACGCCGCGGGGTTCGACGAGAACGGCCAGGACGCGCGCCTGGCGATCGACGGCAACCCCTCGACCCCCTGGGTCACGAGCTGGTACAAGGGCAGCCCGTACTTCGGCGGCCTCAAGAGCGGATCCGGCCTGATCCTCGACATGGGCCATCCGGTCAGGCTGAGCTCGGTGCAGGTCACGTTCGGGTCAACTCCCGGCGCCAACGTCGAACTCAAGATCGGTAACAGCAACGCCCAGGGCCCACCGGGCATTGACCCGGACCCGGTGGGCCAGGCCACGGCCGATGCCATGACGACGTTGGCCAGCCGGACCAACGTGAGCGACACCGTGACGTTCTCGGTCAACAGCACGGCCACCGGCCGGTACGTGCTGATCTGGTTCACCAAGCTGCCGCCGTGGACCGGTCATGCCAACAAGTACCAGGCGGAGATCTTCAACGTGGTGGTTAACGGGTCGAGCTGAACCCTGGCGCCGGGCAGGCACGACGGGAGGACGGCCACGGAGCAGCGCGAGGCGGGCGGCACCGGAGCTGGGCGGGCCGGCCCGGAGCCGTCCGACGCCGAGCTGGTCCGGCGGCACGTGGCTGGTGACCCGGACGCGTTCGGGCAGCTGTTCCTGCGCCACCGCGATCGGCTCTGGGCGGTGGCTATCCGCACCCTGTCAGACTCCGAGGAGGCCTCCGACGCCCTGCAGGACGCGATGATCTCGGCGTTCCGGCGGGCCGGGAGCTTCCGCGGCGACTCGGCCGTCACCACATGGCTGCACCGCATCGTCGTCAACGCCTGCCTCGACCGGCTGCGGCGCAGGGCCGCGCGGCCGATGGCCGACGGAACGGACGAGCGCGTCCTGGACCATCTCGCCGTCGGTCAGGCCACGCCCGACCCGTCCGCGGCCAGCGACACCTCGCTCGACGTGATGTCGGCGTTGCGCACGCTGCCGCCGGACCAGCAGGCGGCGCTCGTCCTCGTGGACATGCTGGGCTACCCGGTGGCGGACGCCGCCGACATCCTCGGAGTGTCGCAAGGCACGGTGAAGAGCCGCTGCTCCAGGGGACGTGCCCGGCTGCTGCCGCGGCTGGCGCACCTGCGCCGGGGAACCGCCCCCCGCCCGCGCGACCCTGCTGGCCCGGGGGGACACTCCACTTTGCCGGGGACACCCCGGACCCCATGGCCCGGAACCGCCGGCGATGTCCCGGAGCCTGCGCCGGGGAACCGATCGCCGGCCGGAGACGTCCTACCTGCGCGGGAAGGGGGTGATGACCCGTGATGACGCGTCACATCGGCGCTGAGACCCTGGCCAGGTTCCGCCAGGGAGACCTGAGCCCGCGCCGGAATGCTCGGATCCGCGCTCACCTGGGTGGATGTGCGCGCTGCAGCGATCTGAACGAGGATCTCGCGGGCGTCACGACACTTCTCGCCGGCGCGCAGCCGCCGCCGATACCCGAGCATCTCGCGGCCAGGATCCAGACCGCGCTGGCCACCGAGGCGGCCAGGCGGGTAGCGCTGACGGCGGGGGCCGCCGAAACCCCGGCGGGGGGCACCAGGACCGAAGCAGAACGCACCGGGGCAGAACGGGCCGGGGCTGAGCCGGCGGGGATCGCCGGACCGGGGGTGCGCGAGCCGGCACCGGGCGGGCGGACGCCGCGGCACGAGCGGCCCGGGCGGGGTCGACGGCGCCTGCCCGGGCTCGCCTCCCCGGTTGCGCTCCGCGCTATGGCCGCGGCCGCGGCCGCCGTGGTCGTCGCAGGCGGCGCCTACGAGATCGCTCAGCACGTCGGAGGCTCGTCGTCGTCCCAGGAGGCGTCGCCCTCCGGGGCGGCCGCGCCTAGGACAGCACAAGGCCACAGAGCCAGCAGCGGGAGCTCTTCAGCCAGCGTGCCTGCCGCCGCGCCGAACCTGCGGTACCAGCACGACAGGCATGAGGACAGCGTTACCCCGATCACGACCTCCACGGACTTCACTGCGGCGAATCTCAGGAGTCAGGTCAGCCGCGAGCTCACCCGGTACGGCCCGGCCATGACTGGGTCGCCGAGCGGCGGGCGCAGCCCGGCTGCGGGGCCGGCCCGGCAGCCGGCGACCGTCGGGAGCCTCCCTCTCTCCACCCTGGAGGGGTGCGTCAACCGGATCGCGGCGGGTGAGCTTGTGCTGCTCGTTGACGTTGCCCGTTACCAGGGCGCACCCGCAACGGTGATCGTCACCGAGGTGTCGGCAGCCAGCCCGGAGCAGGTATGGGTGGTCGGGACCGGGTGCTCGGGATCGCGTAGTGACGTGCTGGCCCAGGTGACGGTGGCTCCCGCGGGCTAACCCCGGGAGGGCTGAGCCGCGGTTGTCTCCCGCTCGCCCATGCGGGAATCTTCGGGCCCCTGGATCTGTTTACGACGCTGCATCATTCACAGAAGGGCAACGCCTCAAGTGACCGACGTTCGGGATGTCATCGTCATCGGTTCCGGGCCGGCCGGCTACACCGCGGCGCTGTATGCGGCGCGGGCGCGGCTGCACCCGCTGGTCTTCGAGGGCTCGGTGACATCCGGCGGCGCGCTGATGAAGACCACGGACGTCGAGAACTACCCTGGCTTCCCCGACGGAGTGCTCGGCCCTGACCTGATGGACGCGATCCGCAAGCAGGCCGAGCGGTTCGGTGCCGAGCTGGTCGCGGAGGACGTCACCGAGGTCGACCTGACCGCGAGCCCCAAGGTCATCAAGGTAGGCGGCGACGCGTACCTGACCAAGACCGTGATCATCGCCACCGGGTCCGGCTACCGCGAGCTCGGCGTGCCCGGGGAGGACATGCTGGCCGGACACGGTGTCTCCTGGTGCGCGACCTGTGACGGCTTCTTCTTCCGGGATTGCGACATCGCGGTCGTGGGCGGTGGCGACTCGGCGATGGAGGAGGCTACGTTCCTGACCCGCTTTGCGCGCTCGGTGACCGTGATTCACCGGCGCGAGTCGCTGCGCGCGTCGAAGATCATGCAGGACCGCGCGTTCGCCAACCCGAAGATCCGCTTCGCCTGGGACAGCGAGGTGGTCGAGGTGGTCGGCGAGGATCGGGTCAGCGGCGTGCGGATCCGCAACGTCAGGACCGGTGCGGAGAGCACGCTGGCCGTGACCGGCGTCTTCGTCGCGATCGGCCATGACCCGCGCAGCGAGCTGTTCGCCGGGAAGCTCGCCACCGACCCGGAGGGGTACCTGCTCGTCGAGCAGCCGAGCACCCGGACCGGCATCGAGGGCGTGTTCGCGGCGGGCGACGTGGTGGACCGGACCTACCGGCAGGCGGTCACCGCCGCCGGCACCGGCTGCGCGGCGGCGCTGGACGCGGAGAGATGGCTGGCGGACCACGAATCCTGAGCCAGAACTTGTCGTCGGCAGCCTGCTCCACGAGCGAACCGGCGATATGCCGCAGCCAGCCATGCTCCAGCCAGAAGATCAGATCTCACAACCAATCAATGAGGAACGGAAGGAAGTCCGTAACCGTGGGCGCAACCAAGACCGTAACCGACGCGACCTTTGAGGCCGACGTCCTGAAGAGCGACAAGCCTGTCGTCGTGGACTACTGGGCGGAGTGGTGCGGCCCGTGCCGTCAGGTCGCGCCGGTTCTCGAGCAGATCGCCAGCGAGCACGCCGACAAGATCGACGTGGTCAAGCTGAACGTCGACGAGAATCCCGTGACCTCCCAGCGGTACGGGATCCTGAACATCCCGACGCTGAGCGTGTTCAAGGGCGGTGAGGTCGTCAAGGAGATCGTCGGCGCCCGGCCGAAGTCGGCCCTGCTCCGCGAGCTCGCCGACTTCATCTGACTGATCGCGCCCGGCTGCGGGCCCAGGTGGACCCGCAGCCGCGCCAGGCGGCTGGCGACCCTGTCGCCGCTACGCCTCACCACCCCGCGCCTGGCCGCGCATCCATGGAAGCGGCAGGACCAGGATTGCCGGGCTGATGACCAGGCCAGGGGGCACAAGTCGAAATTGGTTTTGATTGGGCTCCGGCCCCTCCGATCGTCTGTCCGGCCGCGCGCTAGCGCCGCGTTCGGGAATCTGGCCGTCCAGCCTTGGGGGCGCGCGTGCCCTACGCGAGGCGCAACGCTCGTTCCGGGGTCATCGAGCCGAGCAGGCGCTCCAGCGCCACCTCGACGTCCTCCCGCCAGGACATGGCCGTCTTGAGCTCAAGCCGCAGCCGCGGATAGCGGGCGTGATGGCGGACGGTCTTGAACCCGACAGCAAGCAGGTAGTCGGCAGGAACCATGCAGGATGGCCCGCTCCATCTCAGGTCGCCGAACGCCTCGATTGCCTTCACGCTCCGCCGGGTCATGTCCTTGGCCACGCCCTGCACGAGCATCCGGCCCAGGCCTCCGCCCGCGAACTCGTCGAGGATGTGCGCGGTCATGAGCAGGACGGCATCGGCGCTCACCGGGCTCGTCGGGAAGGCGACGGACCGCGGGACGTACTGCGGAGGCGAGTACAGCACGTAACCCGCGGCAGCGCCGTCGACATAGACGATCTTCCCGCAGCTTCCCCATTCCAGCAGGACCGAGGAGACCCAGGACTCCTTCTCGAGTCTTGGATCGCCCTCCTCGTGCGCCCTGGCGTAGCCCACCGGATCCAGTTCCCAGAAGACGCAGCGGCGGCACCTGGACGGGAGGTCGCCGATATTGTCGAGCGTGATGCTAGCGAGGCGGCGCGACACCCTGGCACCCCTGAGTTCGTGACAGCTGCTCTGATGCCGGCCAGAGGGGCGGACGTACTCCCCTGCTCCTCCTGCCCGCTTCCCCCATATCGTACCCATTGTGCAAGCGGCCGGAGGTGCTGTCGCGACTCATCGGGTCGGCACGCCCGCGAACCGGCGGGCTCGGCGAGTGACAGAGCCAGCCCCAGGGGAGACGACCCCCCTTCAGCCCCCCGCCGCGAGGCAAGCTTCGCGGACAATCACACCCTCACCGGCGCCCGCGCGCAAGAGCTTCGGCAGCGACAACCACGCGGGCATCCATCCGGCTGTCCTGCACGCGCTCGGCGAGGCGAACCAGGGCGATGCCACGGCCTACGGCGATGATCCCTGGACCGCGCGAGTGACCGCGCAGCTTGCCGAGCTGTTCGGCGCCAGCGACGTCTTCCTCGTCTTCAACGGAACAGCGGCCAACGTTCTCGGCATCAGCCTCATGCTGCGCCCGTACGAGGCCGTCATCTGCGCCGAAGGCGCCCACCTTAACGTGGACGAGTGCGGGGCCGCCGAGCGGATCGTGGGTTGCAAACTGCTGCCGGTTCCCGCGCCGGACGGCAAGCTGACGCCGGAACTCGTGGCGAGCCGCCTGGGCGGGCGCGGAGACGAACACCGGGCCCAGCCGCGGGCCGTGGCCATCACGCAGGTGACCGAGGTGGGTACCTGCTACACGCTGGGGGAGCTGCGGCGGCTGGGGGAGTTCTGCCGCGCCAGCGGGCTGCTCGTCTACGTGGACGGCGCGCGCCTGGCCAATGCGGCGGCGTTCCTGGGCTGCTCGCTGGCCGACCTGGCCGCCAGCGCCGACGTGCTGAGCTTCGGCGGGACGAAGAACGGGGCCGTGGGCGCCGAGGCGCTGATCGTGATGAACGCCTCGCTCGCCGCCGCGGCTGCCTTCCAGCGCAAGCAGCAGATGCAGCTCGCATCGAAGATGCGCTACCTGGCGGCACAGTTCAGCGCGCTGCTCGAGGACCAGCTCTGGCTGCGCAATGCCCAGCACGCCAACGCGATGGCGCGGCGGCTCGCGGACGGCGTCAGCGGCGTTCCGGGCGTGCGGCTGCATCAGCCGGTCGAGTCGAACGGCGTCTTCGCGGTCCTGGATCCCGCGCTCATCGAGCCGCTTCAGCGCGACTGGAACTTCAGCGTCTGGGACGCGCGAGACCACGTCGTCCGGTGGATGGCTGCCTTTGACACCACCGAGGACGACGTCGACGCGTTCTTCTCCGGGATCTGCGCCGTCGCCGGCGCCCTCACCACCTGAGCAGCTTGGTTCCACGGGGAACCTTACGGTGAAACACCGCGAGCGACCCGGAGGGCGCGGCGCCGTCTGGACTGAGGAGCGAGGAACGAGCGGTGAGGGAAGACAGCGCCTCAAATGCGCCCGGAGGCGAGCGAGCCGGGAGCACACTGCACGCCTCGACGAGATGGCCGCCGTGACCATGACCCTGAAGACTGTCTGGCGCAGCGCGTAGTCTCACGGGGAGCCCTGCCTCGATCTGTGCGATTTGGGGAGCTGTCACGTGGACCACGGGGAACGCTCGGCGCCTGACGACTTTAACCTCGGCCTTCTGGCCGGGCTGCTGATCGGCGAAGGGCACTTCGGCGGAGACGGTCGCCAGCCTCAGGTAACGCTGCGGATGCATGTCCGACATGAAGCGATCTTCCGGTGGCTGGAGCGGACCTTTCCCGGGGGAAAGGTCTACGGGCCGTATCATCACGACGGTCGGCACTACTACCAATGGATGGCGCGTGGAGCCTACCTTCGGGACTGCCTCCTGCCATTGCTTGAGAGCGTGCTATCCCCCGACATCGACGAGCACAGCTTCGAGAGGTTCTGTCGGATGCGGGACTCATATGCGTCACGTCTGGTTAGGTCACGCCGCAGTTTGTCAGCTACACCCGACTGCTCACCCGTTACCGACAGTGAAGGATCGGCGTAACGCGCCTGGCTCAGGGTGTTTCACCGTAAGGTTCCCCGTGGAACCAGCTCCGCAGAAGCAGGCCCGCAGCGTTTCGCTCACGCGGATCGGGGCTGTGCGCCCCGCGGCTGCACCAAGCCAGGGGTCATCGTCTTGACGATGCGCTCCAGGTCGTCCAGCGAGGCGAACTCGACGACGATCTTCCCCTTGCGCTGGCCGAGCTCGACCTTGACCCGGGTCTCGAAGGCGTCCGAGAGCCGGTCCGCCAGGTCCTTCAGTGCGGGAGCCACGGGCTTCGGCCTCGCCTGAGCCTGCCGTGGTGCCTTCGCTTCCTGCGCGCCGAGGGCGACGATCTCTTCTACCGCCCGCACCGATAGCCCCTCGGCCACGATCCGATGGGCCAGGCGCTCCTGCGCTTCCAGGTCCTCCACGCCCAGCAGGGCCTTCGCGTGCCCGGCGCTCAGGACGCCCGCGGCTACTCGCTTCTGAACACCGGCCGGCAGGCCGAGCAGCCGGATGGTGTTCGAGATGTGCGGCCGGGACCTGCCTACCTTGCGGGCCAGCTCCTCGTGCGTGGCCGAGAAGTCTTCGAGAAGCTGCTGGTAGGCGGCGGCCTCCTCGAGCGGGTTCAGCTGCTCTCGGTGCAGGTTCTCGATCAGCGCGTTCCTGAGCATGTCATCGTCTGGCGTCTCCCGCACGATGGCCGGGATCTGCGACAGGCCAGCCCGCTCGCAGGCTCGCCACCGCCGCTCGCCCATGACGATCTCGTAGTGCCCGGGCATGACCTTGCGGACGACGACGGGCTGCAGGAGACCCACCGCCCCGATCGAGGCCGCGAGCTCCTCAAGCGTGTCCTCGTCGAACACCTGCCGTGGCTGGCGCGGATTGGGCGTTATAGCGCCGACCGGTATCTCGTCGAAATAGGCACCGAAGCTCCCCTGCTGGCCTTCTCCGGAAACGCCATACGGCTGACCTGAATCCACCGCCGCGGTCGAGGACACCGTCGGAATGAGCGCCCCGAGTCCCTTGCCCAGTCCGCGCTTCTGCTGAGGCATTGCCTCTCCTCGCTATCCGCTCACGCCTGGCGCCCGTAAACGCCCGCCCGTTCCGCTCGAGTCTCCCAGCCGTCGGCTCCCCAAGAAGTGAGCCGTCCAGCCGCCGCGGCCGCCGCGGCCGCCGCTGGAGCCATCCTGCCAGCTGATGAACTCAAAGCCGAACCCATCCGGTAAGGCTCGGCGCGTCCTGGACCGCGAACTGGAATTGAATACCCAGACAGAGGAAATGATTCAAACTAGCATTTGATGCGGTCGAAGCCGGGCAGCACCTTTGGGACCGCACCCGCCCGGGTTCGGTTCAGGCCAGCGCGGCGCTGCGGTGAGCCATCTCCCTGGCCGCCTCCAGGTAGGCCTGCGCCCCCGAGGATCCGGGATCGTAGGTCATCACGGACTGGCCGTAGCTCGGAGCCTCGGACACCCGGACACTGCGCGGGATGATCGACGTCAGGACGATCTCGCCGAAGTGCCCCCGGACCTCCTCGGCCACCTGCGATGCCAGCCGCGTGCGCGCGTCAAACATCGTCAGCAGGATGGTCGAGACCGTGAGCCCCGGATTGAGGTGGCTCCTGACCAGGTCCACCGTGCGCAGCAGCTGCTCGAGCCCCTCGAGCGCGTAGTACTCGCACTGGATCGGTATCAGCACCTCCGGCGCGGCCACGAGAGCGTTCACCGTCAGCAGCCCGAGTGACGGAGGGCAGTCGATGAAGATGTAGTCCAGCCCGGAGGAGTCGAACCCGGCCAGAGCCCGGACCAGACGCGACTCCCGGGCCACGAGCGGGACCAGCTCGATCTCCGCTCCTGCGAGATCAATCGTCGCCGGAGCGCAATACAGCTCCGGGATGCCCGCCGCCGGCCGGACCACGCCCGCTAGCGGCTGCCCGTCCACGAGGACGTTGTAGATGGAGACGATGCCCGAGTGGTGATCGACATCAAGAGCTGTCGAGGCGTTGCCCTGCGGGTCCAGGTCGATGACGAGCACCCGGGACCCGTGCAGCGACAGGCTCGCCGCGAGGTTGACCGCGGTCGTCGTCTTCCCCACGCCGCCCTTCTGGTTCGCGATGGTAATGATCCTGCACGCCCTCGGGCGCGGCCAGGCCGGGCTGCCAGATCGCGCTGCCAGGGCCGCGCGGGCCGCGCTGGCGATCGGCGTATCTGAGACCGGCTCCACGACGACGGGTATCACCACGTCGGTCTCACCATCGCCCCGGCCCAGGTCGGCGCCGGGCCAGCCCGCCACCTCCGGATCCAGGCCACCCGGCCGCGCAGACTCCATGCCGGGCACGGGCGCCGACGCGGCCGGCCACCCGAGGCCATCGGGGTCCTCGGCCGCGACATCGCCTGGCTCGCCGCTATCGGCCGACGGCCACGAGCCCGCCGCGAACGCGGGATCCAGTCCGGTCGGTCCGGTCGGTCCGGTCGGCTCGGCCCTCGACGGACCTTCAGCGCTGGATGCAGCGCCTTCCTCGCCCGGCTGGCCCGGCCATCCCAGGCCGTGAGCGGCGGCCGTCATCGAAATCTCCTCCCGGCGTCCATGCCGTCCGTTACGTCTACGGGTTATCCCTCGCGCCGACGGCCCGCCTGCTGGCCCGGAGAGACACTCTGCCCCTCCGGCGGATACCCCCGGACCCCATCGCCGGAATCCCCGCCGGGAGGGGCGGTGAACCGGACGACTGTCGGCGGCGGACTGACCTTACCGCTCCCAGCTTGCACGACCGTCACGTCCCGCGCACCTAGCCTCTGCAGCACGGGCCGCGCCCGCGCGATTTCCTGCTCTGCGCCGGCTCCCTTCATGGCCAGAACGAGGCCGCCGGGCCGGACCAGTGCCAGCGCCAGGCTGGCCAGCCGCGCCAGGGGAGCGACCGCCCGGGCGGTGACCACATCCGCGACCAGCTGCCCGGCGGCGTCCTCGGCCCGACCCCGGTAGACCACCACGTTGCGGAGGTCCAGCATCCGCACGCACTCCTCCAGGAACATGATGCGCCGGGCCATCGGCTCGAGCAGGACGATCTCCGAGTCGGGCAGCAGCATCGCCAGCACGATCCCCGGCAGCCCGGCGCCCGACCCGAGGTCGATCACCGAGCGGCCGGCCGTCGGATGCGGAACCAGTTCGGCGACCGCCGCGCAATTCATCAGGTGCCTGTCCCACAGGCGGGCGGTTTCGCGCGGGCCGATCAGGCCTTGCTCCGCGCCCGGGCCAGCCAGCAGCTCCGCATAGCGCTCGGCCAGGCCCAGAGCCGATCCGAACACCGGCCGGGCCTCCGGCGGCGCCGATGGGGCGCGCCCAGCGGCCACCGGGGGCCGGCCGGAGGCCACCGATCGTGGACCGGGTGATTCAGCCCGCAGGAAGAACGACCACCCGACGGTCCGGTTCCTCGCCCTCGGACTCGCTGCGCAGCCCGGCGGCGGCCACCGCGTCATGGACGATCTTGCGCTCGAACGGGTTCATCGGCCACAGCCTCTTCGGCTCGCCCGTCCGCTTGACCTCATCGGCAGCATCCCGGCCAGTCTCCGCCAGCTCGCTGCGCCGACGCAGCCGGTATCCGCCGACATCGATCATGATTCTCGTGCGGGCGCCCGTCTGCCGGTGCACCGCGAGCCGGGTCAGCTCCTGGAGTGCCTCGAGCACCTCTCCCCGCGTCCCGACCAGCTCATCCAGGGTCGCGCCGACCACGGAGACCACGGCCCGGTCCCCCTCCACGTCCATGTCGATGTCCCCGTCCAAGTCGGCGACATCGAGCAGGCCCTCAATGTAGTCCGCGGCGACCTCGCCCTCGAGCTCCAGATCCGCGATGTCCGGCGGCCCGGGCTCCGCCTCGCCGGGCTCCTCGCCCGAACCCCGATCAAGGACCTCGGCGGGCTCGTCCGCATCGGCCTCCACGCCGGCATCAGCCTCCACGCCAGCGTCGTCAGCCACCGCGCCGTTGCCGGCGACGCCCTCGCCAGCCGCGGGGCCAGCATCAGCCTCCACTGCGTCTGCCTCCTCTGGCGCGAGCCCGGCCCGGGCCTCGTCCGCCCCGGACACCTCCGGCTCGGTGACGGCGCTATCCGATTGGCTCACGACCCGGGCCTCCTACATTCGGGTTGACCTCTGCTGACAGCAGCCGAGCCGTGACGCTGCGGGATCGCCTCACCGCTTGCCAGACCGCTTGCTGCGTGACTGCCGCTGCCGTTGCTGCCTGACGAGCTTAACCTCGGGCTCCGGCGGCTGGGGCTCGGGCTCGGCGCGACTCTTGCCCAGCCTGCGCAGCACCCCGCCGCCGTTGGTCGGCGGCGGCACGCCCGGCGGCGCTGAGGCGGCCGCCGAGGACCCGGCCGCCCGGCGCCCGGCGGCCCGGGACTGTCCGCCGTTCATGTTTCTCCGGCTCGCGCCGTTCGAGCTGCCCTGATCCCGCGAGCTTCCCGTCTGGGCAGAATCGGCCGGGCTGGCTATCGCGCGCTTGCGCGGGGCGGTCACCGCGCGCCCGGGCGCACCCGGCGCGATCGCCGGTGCAGCCGCGGTCGCCGCAGCGGCGCCGGCGGCGGCCGGGCTGGGATACCTCCGGAGCAGCACGTACTGCTGCCCCAGCGTCCACAGGTTCGTGGTCACCCAGTACAGGACCAGCCCGAACGGCCAGTACAGGCCGGACAGCGCGAAGAAGGGCATGATGTACATCATGTATTTCTGCGACTGGCCCATCGGGTTGTCCGGGGTCGCCGCAGGCATCATCCCGCGCTTCATGCTCTGCCGGACGGTCAGGTAGGTCGTGACCATGCTGATCAGGACCGTCACCAGGATGACGGCCTTCGCCTCCACCGGGACATGAAGCGTTCCCGTGAACAGGAACTTGTCCGCGATGGTGGCGCCGAGGATCTTGGCCTGCTGGGCGCTTGCCACCATCTGGTGCGTCAGCCCGTACTGAATCGGGTGCCCCGGCTTCCACGTGGCGATCGCCCTCAGCACGTTGAACAGCGCGAAGAACATCGGCAGCTGCAGGACGACGGGAAGGCACCCCATCAGCGGGTTGACGCCCGCCTGCTGGTAGAGCTTCATCGTCTCCTGCTGCAGCGTCTGCTTGTCGTTCTTGTACTTCTTGCGCAGCGCCTGCATCTCCGGCGCCAGCGCGCTCATCGCCCGCGTCGTGTGCATCTGCTTGATGAACAGGGGCACCATGACCAGCCGCATCAGGACCACGAGGATCACGATCGAGAGCGCCCAGGTCCACCCGCTGGTCGCACCGAAGACGGGGCTCAGGAACCCGTAAATCCCCTTGAGCACCCACGCGACGGCGTCGTAAATCGGGTTAAGGATCCCCACCGGCTAGCTCCCTTGAGATCTGATCGGGCACTGCTGCCTCCCGGCCCCGCGCGGCGCGGCGGGCGGGGGGGCCGCCTCGGCCGCACCGGCCTTCTGCCCCGGCACAGGCACGGGGTCCAGGCCCCCGGCGTGGAACGGATGGCAGCGGCTCAGCCTCCGTGCCGCCAGCCAGGACCCGCGCAGGGCACCGTGCAGCTGCACCGCCTCCAGCGCGTAGGCGCTGCACGACGGATAGAACCGGCACCGGGGCCCGAGCAGCGGGCTGATAAAGCGCCGGTACCCGTTCAGGAGCACAACGAGAACCAGGGCGGCGGCCGTCGGCCGCTCCCTCGCCTCTCGTTGTGCTGGACTTGTCACGGACGCTGCGCCCCACCCTGCCGCCGAAGCAAAGCTCCGATTACCAGGTCGAGTTCGGCGGCGAGATCCGCCTGGCGTGCGGTAGCGGCCCGGGGATTGGCGCGCACCACCAACAGGCTACCCGCAGGAAGCGACCCGAGATACCCGCGGGCCAGATGTCGCAGCTGACGCCGCACCCTGTTGCGCACCACGGCACCTCCCACCGCACGGCTCACCACGAACCCGACCCGGGCCGGCTCATCATGGCCCGCCTGACGGAGCAGGTGCCCGGAGACCAGCTGCCGTCCCGCACGGCTGCCGCAGCGTATCGTCAGCGTGAACTCGCTGCGCCGCCGCATCCGCGATGCCGCGGGAAGCATCGGCGGTCATCGCGCGAGCAGGTCAGACACTGACCCGCGCGCGCCCCTTACGGCGCCGTGCGGAAAGTATCGCGCGCCCCGCGCGGGTCCGCATGCGCAGCCGGAACCCGTGCGTCTTCGCGCGATGGCGGTTGTTCGGCTGGAACGTACGCTTGCTCACTGGGACTCCAGGTACACAGGGCAGGGGCACGCGGGCACTTTCTAGTGCGCCGCGCTGGTCTCAGGACATGGTAAACAGAGCCCAGTCGAAGCCCGGGCCAACAGAAAAGGTATGCGGGCCAGGCACCGCTGGTCAAACCGCTCCGGGCTTCCCCGTCCCGCCGCTCCCGGCCGCTCTCCCGGAGCAGTTACCTACCCTCCGTAACAGTTGCCGTTTGCCAAACGAGCAGCGAACCCGACCCCTAGGCTGTGGACAAGCGATCCTGGCGGCGGGGATCCGGGTTCAGATGATCGCCGAGGTCGGAGTTTCCGGCGACGAATGGGGCTGCTGCGCACCGACGTGCGACGTTCACAACCTGTGGAAAAACCTGTTGATCATATGTTGGGGGCGCGAGGTGAACGGCCGATGAGCGAAACAGACCTCGCGGAAGTTTGGGCCAGATCCCTGGACGAGCTGGCCGAGATGCAGATCGAGCCTGCTCACCGAGCCTGGCTGCAGCTCACCCGGCCGCTGGGCCTGGTGGAGAACACGGCGCTGATCGCCACGCCGAACGAGTTCGTCAAGGAGCAGCTGGAGACCAGGCTGCGCGCGCTGATCACCAATACGCTGTCCAGGGAGCTTGGCCGCAGCATCCAGCTGGCAGTGACCGTCGACCCCACCGCCGCCACGGTCGACGCCAGCCACCGCCCATCCGGCCTCCACGGCCTGCCAGGCATGCGCGACAAGCCGGCCGCGGACTCCGCCGCCGACGCCGTGACAGGCCCGCTGGCGCGGATCGTCGACGACGGTACCGCCGGAACCGACCCGTTCGGCGATGACGCCCTCCGCTCCCGCCCCGGCCTTCCGGGCCATCCCGCCGATCTCGTCGGGACCGCTCGGGGTGGCAGCGGGCTCGGCCCGGCCGGCCATATCGCAATCCCCGCCGTGCGGCCGGGGAGCCCGGACCTCCCCGGCGGGCGCCCCGCCCCGGCTGGCTTCGCGCCGGGCGTGCCGGCCGGCACGCCACGCCCGGCCCAGGCCCGGCTGAATCCCAAGTACACGTTCGAGACGTTCGTCATCGGGTCGAGCAACAGGTTCGCCCATGCGGCCGCCGTCGCCGTCGCCGAGGCGCCCGCCAAGGCCTATAACCCGCTGTTCATCTACGGCGACTCGGGATTGGGCAAGACTCACCTGCTGCACGCCATCGGCCACTACGCCCAGAGCCTCTACCAGGGCGTCAAGGTACGTTATGTCAGCTCGGAAGAGTTCACCAACGACTTCATCAACATGATCAGGGACGGCAAGCAGGACGGCTTCCGGCGCCGCTACCGCGACGTCGACGTGCTGCTGGTGGACGACATCCAGTTCCTGGAGAACAAGGAAGGAACCCAGGAGGAGTTCTTCCACACCTTCAACACGCTGCACAACGCCAGCAAGCAGATCGTCATCTCCAGCGACCGGGCGCCCAAGCGGCTGGTGACCCTCGAGGACCGGCTGCGGAGCAGGTTTGAGTGGGGACTGCTCACCGACGTCCAGCCGCCTGAGCTCGAGACCCGGATCGCCATCCTGCGCAAGAAGGCCGTCCAGGACCACCTCAACGCGCCGCCCGATGCGCTCGAGTACATCGCGAGCCGGATCTCCACCAACATCCGCGAGCTTGAGGGCGCCCTGATCAGGGTCACCGCGTTCGCCAGCCTGAACCGTCAGTCGGTCGACCTCCAGCTCGCCGAGTTCGTGCTGAAGGACCTCATCCCCGAGGCGCAGTCGCCAGAGATCACGGCCTCGACGATCATGGGCCAGACCGCGTCCTATTTCGGGCTGTCGATCGACGACCTGTGCGGTACCTCCAGGTCCCGGGTCCTGGTCACCGCCCGGCAGATCGCCATGTACCTGTGCCGTGAGCTGACCGACCTCTCGCTGCCCAAGATCGGGCAGCAATTCGGCGGCCGCGACCACACGACCGTCATGCACGCGGACAAGAAGATCCGCTCGCTGATGGCCGAGCGCCGGTCGATCTACAACCAGGTCACGGAGCTCACCAACCGGATCAAGCAGCAGGCGCTGTCCGGGTGAACGTCCGGTGAAGGCTCGCATACCAGTGCCTCGGGGCACAATCGGCGCACACAGGCTGTGGATAAATGTGTGGACAGACCTGGGACATCCGGAGGAAAACTCCCCTCGACCGGGGGGCAACGGGCTGGCATCCGGCTCCCGGCGCCCGGGTTTCCACACGGCGGCCGCCACCGGGCCCGGGGCCCTCACAGCCGCTGTGGATTCCGCCGACCGCCATGACCTGCGGCAGCACCGGATATCCCCAGAATCCACCGACCCTATGACGACTACTTCTCTGTATTTAGCTAAGACCAGACCCAAGCAGGCCCGACCGGAGTGCGCCCTGCCGCCCGCGCGGCTCTCGCCGTCAGGTTCCCGCCTTCCGGCCCGCTGGCCGCATCTAACCTGAGAATGACCCGCTCGACTAGCTCGGCGGCTTAACCGAGAAACAGGAGGCGCTTCCTGTGAAGATCCAGGTCGAACGCGACGTCCTGGCCGATGCCGTGGCATGGACGGCCCGCGCGCTTCCCACCCGTCCCACGGTCCCCGTGCTGGCCGGAATGCGACTGCACGCCGGAGCAGAGCTCACGCTGTCCAGCTTCGACTACGACGTGTCCGCGCAGGCGACCGTGCCGGTGACCATCGAGGAGGAGGGCAGCGTGCTGGTCTCGGGCCGACTGCTCGCCGAGATCAGCCGCAGCCTCCCGGCCCGGCCAGTGCAGATCACGTCCGAGGGCGGGAAGGCCGTGCTGTCCTGCGGCAGTGCCACGTTCACGCTGCTGACCATGCCCGAGGAGGAGTACCCGGCCCTGCCCGAGATGCCCCAGGCCGCCGGGTCGGTGGGCAGCGACGCGTTCGCGTCGGCCGTCAGCCAGTCGGCCACCGCCGCCGGCCGCGACGACACGCTGCCGGCGCTGACCGGCGTCAGGATCGAGATCGAGGGTGACATCCTGACCCTCATCTCGACCGACCGCTACCGGCTGGCCGTTCGCGAACTGCGGTGGACCCCGGCCCGGCCGGATCTGTCCGCCGCCGTGCTCGTCCCGGCCCGCGCCCTGGCGGAGACCGCGCGCTCGCTCACCTCCGGGGCCGAGGTGTCGATCGCCCTGGCCCTGCCCGGCGAGGGCGGGCCGGATGGCGGCCTCACGGCCGGCGGCGACGGGATGATCGGGTTCGAGGGCGGCGGGCGGCGCACGACGACGAGGCTGCTCGGCGGCGAGTTCCCGCGGTACCAGGCGCTGCTGCCCAACCACGTCAACTCGACGGCCGAGCTGTCCACCGCGCTGCTGGCCGAGGCAGTCAAGCGGGTCGCCCTCGTGGCCGAGCGCAACACCGCGGTGCGGCTGGCGTTCACCCCCGGGCAGCTGGTGCTGGAGGCCGGCACCGGCGAGGAGGCGCAGGCGGTCGAGGTGCTCGAGGCGGGATACGGCGACGAGCCGCTGTCGATCGCCTTCAACCCGCAGTACCTGCTCGACGGGCTGTCGGCGATCGACTCGGATACGGCCAGGATGTCGTTCACGGAGCCGGGCAAGCCCGCGCTGATCACCGGCAAGCCGGCGCCCGACGGCCAGCCCGACTACCGGTACCTGCTCATGCCGATCCGCCTCGGCGGGTAGGGGACACCGACTGCGGCCAGAGGGCACTAATGTCGCAGGCGTGCACCTGACCAGGCTGGCGCTGACCGACTTCCGCAGCTATGCCGCGGCTGACCTGGAGCTGGCGCCCGGCGCATCCACGTTCACGGGCGCGAACGGGCAGGGCAAGACCAACCTGGTGGAGGCGGCGGCTTACGTCGCGACCTTCGGCAGCCACCGGGTCGCCACCGACGCCCCCCTGATCAGGCACGGAGCGCAGCGTGCGATCCTCAGGGCCGCGGTGACCTCGACAGAACGCGACAGCCTGGTCGAGATCGAGATCAACCGGGGCAAGGCGAACCGGGTCCGGCTGAACCGGGTACCACTTCCGCGGCCGCGCGAGGCACTGGGCACGCTGCGGTGCGTCCTGTTCGCTCCTGAGGACTTGACCATGGTCAAGGGCGACCCGGACCAGCGGCGGCGCTACCTCGACGACCTGCTGATCGCCACCAGGCCGCGGTTCGCCGGGATCAGGGCCGACTACGAGCGGGTACTGCGGCAGCGGACGGCGCTGCTGAAGTCGGCCCGGGGCATGGCGGCCAGCGGCGCCGGGGCCCGTGGTTCGGGGCCCCGTGGTTCGGGGCCCGGCGGTTCGGGGCCCGGCGGTTCGGTGCCCAGCGCGCTGGAGGTCTGGGACGAGCACCTGGTCGCGAAGGGCGCGGAGCTGACCGCGGGCAGGCTGGAACTCACCGCCGCGCTCCGGCCGCTGGCGGCCAAGGCGTACGCCGCCGTGTCCGG